>ERZ1026854.19-NODE-19-length-151583-cov-20.824178_pt1 | contig 151583 bp, 116 predicted proteins | sample MGYA00380157_ERZ1026854 | MGnify/ENA primary metagenome ERZ1026854 (study PRJEB33269, sample SAMEA4719793) | human gut metagenome | biome: human-associated habitat; feature: organic feature; material: feces | place: Cameroon | collected 2013-10 ...
GTTGGTGACCTCCGCTATTTATGTTTTCTTGAATTCTTTAGAATCTCTCCAGCTTTCGCTTTTTCGCTGTCGAATGTCAATACGTTGTAGATAGCTATGGCATTCTGAGGGTCAACAATGTGAGAAGCCATCATGCTGAGCACTTTCAACTGCTTATCGCCAAATGTGAATATGCTCATCATGCGAGCAACTTGATTGCATGAGTAGAAGCATCCGAGACTGGCAACCTCAAGTAGGTCGAACTTGTTGTCGTCGAAGCTCGCGTTCTTCACTTTGTTATACAGCTTGGCAAAGGAAGTTTCGTCGAGACAACAATTGTAATACATTGGTGCATTAGGATATATTGCATATGGAGGGGTATGGCGCTGATGGTTTGCATCTACTGTATGGTTAGTGTTGACATCTACAACATAATTCGTGTTACAAGCAACAACCCTTCCGTTTAAATCAAAGCTTACGGTAATCTGTTTTGTATTTTTGATAAACTCCCATTTATCGCCATAAGCATCAAAGCTCGTTAGCTTTGGCTTGCCCAATATGTTAATAACTTCCTGCTTGGTCATTCCACGCTCCACACTCTTCACATCCTTTGCCGATGCAGAAAGGCATACGGCAAACATCAATATGGTTGTGGCAATAAGTGCCATCCATTCGTTCCTTTTCATAAGCTGTGCTATTTATTGAGGGTTGTTGTATGTTTTCGTTTTACGATTGCAAAAGTAGCAAGTTCTGTGAAAAGAAGAATGGTGTAATTCCCTATAAATTGGTAGGAAAATCCCTAAAGCGCTCGTTATTCAAGGTCTTGCTGCTTGCCTTTCAGTCTTCTGAATTCAGTAGGCGAACAGCCAAGGTGTGCTTTCACAAACTTACCGAAGAAGGAAAGGTTAGGAAAGTCAAGATAGTTGGCAATCTCTTTTATACTCATGTCCGAATGTGATAAAAGACGATTGATGTCTTCTATCGCATATTCTATAATCCAGTCGTAAGCAGTCTTACCACTATTTTCTTTGCATATATTTGATAAGTATTTGCTTGTTATACACAATTTACTACTATAATAATTCAGATTTCTTGGTTTTACTTCTAATGAAGTCAGCAAATCAATGAATTGTTTAAATAATACACTACTTCTTGATATGTTTAAGGCTGTTCGTTGAGGAGTGGCATTTTCGATTATGCTCAACAAACAGAATAGAAACGAACTTACAAGACTGCTTATAATTTGTTTCTTGTACATAGTTTCCTCTTTTAGTAGCTGCTCTGTCAATAAGGCATGATATTTCTCGAATGTATTCATAGTTGACTCGTCAACATGAATAATAGGTTTGTGTTTCAAGTAAAAGGATAAATCTACAACATCACCTATATGCAACATCTTACGAGCCATCTGCGATGAAAGACATACCGCTTTAGCACTTAGATCGATGCTGAACATACACTCATTCATCATAGTGTTGGGTTGGCAAATTATTATGTCGTTAGAAGATGCTATTGACTCTACTTTGTTGGTGCGCATAGCGATGCGACCAGATTTTACCACTATGATAAGCAGAAAGTCAACTTTTATTGTTTGTAATTTGGTGAAGTTGCGTAAATCGTCAATTATAACGATATCGCTATCAGCATAGTCGATAAATTCACTATTTGCCAATTGCTTAATGCCCGTAGTATCTATTTTGTCGAATGTTGTCATAAATGGAATGTGTTATTTGTTGGCAAATATAGCAATAATGTGTCATTTCTAATAGTATAATTCGTTAAATTACTGGTCTATTAAGGAATAAGTTCCATAATCGAACTTTAAGCATACACATAAGAACACCGCAAAGTGTTCTTATGGTAGTAATTTTGCCCAAAAATTAATAGAAAGTAAGAATATACGATGAAGAAAAAAGTATTAATGCTTGGATTGATGTCGTTAGCCTTTGTTAATGCACATGCCATTGGCAATATTTGGCCACTCGACACATTGAGAGCACGTGCTGTGAACAATAACAAATCGCTACTTATGGCAGAGCAGAACAAGGTTGCTGCCCATTATACCCATAAGTCTGCCACGACAAACTTTTTGCCCAAGGTTTCTGGGAATGGTGCATATATGTACACAAGTCGTGAACTGTCACTATTGAGCGATAATCAGAAGCAAACTCTTTCGAATTTGGGAACAGGACTTTCTGCTATGGTACCCGACCTTGTTCCACTTGTCCCACAACTGAACGCTGCAGGCAACGGACTTGTTGACGCATTGCATACAGATACTCGTAATGCTGGCGTTATGGCAGTAATGCTTACACAACCTATTTATATGGGAGGTAAAATACGTGCTTACAACAAGATTACACAATATGCAGAACAGGCCTCGGGAACAATGTATGACAAAACCTTGCAGGATATCATTGTAGAGGTTGATGATGCCTACTGGAATTTGGTAGCCCTGCATAGTAAGAAGAAACTTGCAGAAGGATACAAGGCGTTGGTTGACAAACTGGAAAAAGATGTGGAGCAACTTGTAAAAGAAGGTATGGCCACCAAATCTGATTTGCTGAGCGTAAAAGTGAAAGTGAATGAAGCTGGAGTGACTCTTATTCAAGTAAACAACGGCATTGAATTGTCGCGTATGAATCTTTGCCGTATTTGTGGACTTGATATGGATGAGCCGATAGAAGTTGAAGACAACATTGACGATAATTCGCAGACTGCAGAAGCAATTACCAATGGAGCGTTGGTTAATCAGCCAACAGATGACTTGGTGCAGCAAGCCGAAAATAATCGTAAGGAGTTGCAGGCTCTGGATTTGAAAAATAAGATATATGATGAGAAGATAAAATTGGCTCGCGCAGAATATCTACCAAAGATGGCTTTGATGGGTGGCTACTTGGCTAGCAATCCTTCGGTGTTTAATAGTTTTGAACAGAGACTGAAAGGTATGTGGAATGTAGGAGTTACGCTTAACGTTCCTATTCTGACTTGGGGTGATCGCTCCTACAAGGTGAAAGCTGCTAAGGCTGAAGCTTGTATGCATCGTTACGAGACAGAAGAGGTAAAGGAAAAGATAGAATTGCAAGTAAACCAATGCAGACAAAAACTACAAGAAAGCATAGAGCGCTTTCAGACCACAGTGCGCAGTGTTGATGAGGCAGAGGAAAACCTACGCTATGCCAACCTCGGAATGAAAGAGGGAGTAGTGACGCTGAGCAATGTCATGGAAGCACAGACTGCATGGCTGAAGGCAAAATCGGAATGGGTAAACGCTCAAGTTGACGTGCGCCTTGCGAACCTATATTTGAGAAAGGCTATTGGCTCAATCAATGCAAACATATAATAATCAATATACTATATAAGAAATGTTTAATCAGAAAATACGTACAAATGAAAAAGAATAGAATTTTCACCAATATATTGGCAATGGCCTTGGTTTTCATTGCCGTGATAGTAGTCGTTATCATGGTAGGATTGTTCCGTACCAGTAAGGATGAAACCTTGGAAGGACAGGCTGAGACAACCGACTATCGCCTATCATCAAAGGTTCCTGCACGAGTGTTGGAGATAAGAGTGAAGGAAGGCGATTTTGTTCATAAGGGCGATACGCTCGTAGTGCTTGAGGCTCCAGATGTGGAAGCTAAGTTGTCGCAGGCAAATGCTGCATATGATGCAGCCAAGGCAATGGAAGAGAAGGCTCATAATGGTGCTCGACAAGAAGATATCCAGGCAGCTTATGAGATGTGGCAGAAGTCGAAAGCTGCTGTTGAGGTGAGCGAAAAGACATACAATCGTGTGCAACGTCTTTTCGAAAGTGGAGTAATGGCAGAGCAAAAACGTGATGAGGCTAAAGCGCAATTCGATGCTGCTGTCGCTACGGAAAAAGCAGCCAAGGCAAAATATGATATGGCAGTGAACGGGGCACGAAAAGAAGAAAAGAGCATGGCACAGGCTCAAGCCGAACGTGCAAGGGGTGCTGTTGATGAGGTAAACTCTTATATCAAGGAGACTGTACTGGTGGCAACCGCTGATGGACAAATAACAGAGATATTTCCTGAGGTAGGAGAGTTGGTAGGTACTGGTGCACCTATCATGAATGTGTCGGTGGTAAGCGATGTGTGGTTTACCTTTAATATACGTGAAGACAAACTTAAAGGCTACTCCATTGGTACAGTAGCAGAAGTATATGTGCCTGCTGTAGACAAGACTATACCAGTGCGCATCACATTGATGAAAGACGTGGGCTCGTTCGCCGTATGGAAAGCTACAAAAGCTCTCGACAACCTCGACTTGAAGACATTCGAGGTACAGGCTCATCCGTTGCAACCAGTAAATGATATATTGTCGGGAATGTCGGCTGTGCTAAGAAAGTCGGCATCTACTTCCGACGATGCGAACTATAAAATTAGCAAATAAAATAACAGCATCATGAACATCAAAAGCAAGACAATCAGAAGGCTCGCCATGATAGGCAAGAGAGAGCTGAAGATGTACTCGCATCGTCCGCTATTTCTCTTTTGCATGATTATTGCACCGCTATTCTGTCTCGTCTTTCTAACCACGCTGATGAGTGATGGCTTGCCTACAAAATTGCCTGCAGCAATGGTTGATGAGGATAATACGCATATCACCCATACCATAACTCGTATACTCGGGTCGATGGAGGAAGTAAAGTTGGTTCGTCACTATTCTACTTTTAGCGAAGCACGAAAGGCTATGCAACGAGGTGAAATATATGGTTTCTTCTATTTACCAAAGAAAACCACCGCGAAGGCTTTGGCAAGTCGACAGCCACGTATATCGTTTTATACCAACGAATGCTATTATGTGCCGGGCAACCTGCTGATGCGCGATATGCGCTATGCTTCGGAGCTTACAGGACTGGCGTTGACAAGAGAGAAACTTTATGCTCACGGTTTGACAGAACGTCAGGCTATGGGCATCATTCAGCCTATTAAGATAGAGACGCATCCTCTAAATAATCCATATCTCGACTATTCGGTGTATCTCAACAATATGCTCATACCTGGCATATTCATATTGTTGGTTATGCTGTCGGCAGCATATACTATAGGTATAGAGTGGAAACGCAACACGCAGCTATTTATTTATCGCATATCGGGAAAATCTCCACTTACAGCTATCGTTGGTAAACTGCTTCCGCAGACATTGGTGTTTTGGCTCATTGCCATACTTTATGCAGTGTGCTTCTATCGCTATCTGCAGTTCCCATGCAATAGTGGCATATTGCCGATGATACTCATAGGGATGCTTACGGTGTTGGGCGCACAAGGACTTGCCACCTTTATTTTCGGTGTATGTGGACAAATGCGACTATCGATGTGTCTTTGCTCACTCTGGGGTATATTGTCATTCTCGCTTGCTGGCTTCACTTTTCCTGTGACTGCAATGGATGGCATACTGCAGAAACTGGCAGTTTTGTTTCCATTGCGCCACTACTATCTGCTATATGTTAATCAGGCTCTCAACGGATACAGCATTGTATATGCTTGGCAAAGTTTGCTTGCAATGGTGATATTTGCATTGTTACCGCTGCTCACGCTTCGTCACTATCATAGTCTGTTCTTGAACCATAAATATGTACCATAATGAAAAGAACGCTCATTAACATAATTCAAATATGGATGACTGAGATGAAGGAAATCATGCACGATAAGGGTATATTGATTTTCATCATATTCGTACCATTGTGCTATCCGTTGCTCTATTCGTATGTATATACCAACGAGGTGGTGCGCGACGTGCCGTTTGCAGTGATTGATGATAGCAATAGTTCGACAAGTCGTGAATTCATACGCAAGATGGATGCCACACCGGATGCTCGCTTGGTGGCACGTTGCAATAATGTAGAAGAGGCTCAACAGTTGCTAAAGGAGAGCAAAATATATGGAGTCCTGCGTATACCGAAGACTTTTAATCTTGATATTTGGCGTGGTGAACAGACTACTGTTGGACTTTATTGCAATATGAGCTCGCTGCTTTACTATAAGGCTCTACTCCTTGCTGCTAACAATGTATCGCTCGATATGAACAGAGATATAAAGGTGGAAAAGTATCTGCATCCTACCACACGTGAAGACGAGGATATCTCGCGTATGCCGATAGAGTACGACTACATCAGTTTGTATAATCCGCAAAGTGGTTTTGCCGCATTCCTTATACCACCAGTACTGATGCTTATCATCCAGCAAACGTTGTTTCTTGGTATAGGCATGTCGATGGGCAACCAACGCGAAAAGTGTTTGGCACACATGCTACCTAAACGTAAATGGTATAGACGTCCTTTTGATATCGTTATCGGTAAGGCTATATTCTATTTCGTGCTATATTTGTTTATGGCAATATATATGTATACCGCTGTTACTCATTGGTTTGGATTGCCTAACCTTGGCGACTATTGGGTGTTCTTAAGGTTTATAATACCATACATCTTGGCATGCATTTTTATGGCAATGGTGCTGTCGGTGTTGGTTTACCGAAGAGAGGACTGTATTATGCTATTCGTTTTCCTCTCTGTGCCACTACTATTCATGTCGGGCATATCATGGCCAGGGTCAGAAATTCCAATATTCTGGAAGTGCGTGTCGTGGCTGTTTCCTTCTACCTTTGGTATGAATGGCTACTTGCGCATAATGGGCACAGGCGCATCTATAGCAGATATTCACAATGAGTATATCGGACTTTGGTGTCAGGTGATAGTATATGCAATATTGGCTTGTGTTATGTACGGTCTACGACTGAAAGCTATAGTAAAGCGATTGTCGTCAGTCGATGCTCGTGTAAGAATGTATCAAGATAAATAACTTTAAAAAAACACTGAATTATGAGACATGAAATTGGAAAAAATGCTGGTATTATCTGGCAGACAATAGCAGCAAGAAACGGAAGGATAACCTTCGAAGATTTGTTGAAAGTCACAGACCTCACTGAGTCTCAGCTATTACTCTCGCTTGGATGGTTAGAGCGTGAGGACAAAGTGTCATTGCATGGCGACAACGGAAATATAGAGGCTGTGACTTTATATCAAGAAAAGTATTATTGATAATTCATACCTTTTAATTACTAATTCATACCTTTTGTATAAACTAACCTTGTTGTACCCACCAACCTTATTTTGGACTTTCCAAATGACTGGTTGGTGGGGTTTACATATCTTTTTTTCGCAAGAAGTGGAACTTAATGGAATAAGACTGATTTTTTAACATTTATTGCATGCTTACATTATTGTTGATAGAATTTCTATTGCTAATTTTACCACAAAATCGAGTAACTTAGAAAATATTATAGTTCCCTCTGGCAAAATGACAAAGGAAAAGAATACCATATCAACCACTTTACAATCTTCAAATGGCCTTGTTCTTGAAGGAGGAGGCTTAAGAGGAATGTTCACAAATGGAATACTTGATGTGTTTATGAAGAATGGCATCAAGTTTGATGCTGCAGTTGGTGTTTCTGCAGGAGTGTTGTTTGGCTGTAATTACAAGTCAAACCAACCAGGAAGAGCTTTGCGTTACAATATAAAATATAAGGATAATCCAAACTATATGAGTTGGAGGTCATTGTTTAGAACAGGCAATTTTGTTAATGAACAGTTCTCCTATAACTTACTTCCACATGTGTACGATCCATTAGATTTTTGTGCATACAAAAATAATCCTATGAGGTTTTATGCCGTTTGTACAGATATAGAAGAAGGCTGTCCTGTTTATCGCGAGATAGAAGATGCTGACGGAATCGGATTAAGATGGATGCAGGCTTCTGCCTCTATGCCTGTATTTGCGCGACCTGTAGAGATAGATGGGCGTCATTACCTTGATGGAGGAATTACAGATAGCATTCCATTAAAGTTTATTCAAGAAAGAGGGTATAGAAGGAATGTGGTAGTTCTTACACAGCCTGCTGACTATAAGAAGAAAAAATCACATGTCGGACTTGCTATGAAGATGTTTCTAAGTGGTTATCCTAAGGTAGCAGAATTGATGTCTAAACGACATATTATGTACAACGACGAACTGGATTATGTGCACTCGGAACTGGAAAAGGGCGATACATTTCTTATTTGTCCAGACGAAAATCTTAATATAGGTAGGCTTAGTTTGAATGAGAACAAAATGAGGAGAGTTTATGAGGCTGGCGTGGAAAAAGCAATATCGCTTCTCCCACAAATAAAGGAGTTCGTTGGGCAGTCTGCATACAACTTAATATAAGCCATCGCTTTAATTTCTTATTTAAAATGGCTAATAAGAGAATGAAGGAAGAACTTCAGCAGAAGGAAGCCAATACAAAGAGATTTCCAACGTTCTTGTTTTAGGCAACTCTAATAAGAAAATAATATATATATATAAATAGCGGAGGTCACCAACCTCCGCTATTTATGTTTTCTTGAATTCTTTAGTATTTCTCCAGCTTTCGCTTTCTCGCTGTCGAATGTCAATACGTTGTAGATAGCTATGGTGTTCTGAGGGTCAACAATGTGAGAAGCCATCATGCTGAGCACTTTCAACTGCTTATCGCCAAATGTGAATATGCTCATCATGCGAGCAACTTGATTGCATGAGTAGAAGCATCCGAGACTGGCAACCTCAAGTAGGTCGAACTTGTTGTCGTCGAAGCTCGCGTTCTTCACTTTGTTATACAGCTTGGCAAAGGAAGTTTCGTCGAGACAACAATTGTAATACATTGGTGCATTAGGATATATTGCATATGGAGGGGTATGGCGCTGATGGTTTGCATCTACTGTATGGTTAGTGTTGACATCTACAACATAATTCGTGTTACAAGCAACAACCCTTCCGTTTAAATCAAAGCTTACGGTAATCTGTTTTGTATTTTTGATAAACTCCCATTTATCGCCATAAGCATCAAAGCTCGTTAGCTTTGGCTTGCCCAATATGTTAATAACTTCCTGCTTGGTCATTCCACGCTCCACACTCTTCACATCCTTTGCCGATGCAGAAAGGCATACTGCAAACATCAATATGGTTGTGGCAATAAGTGCCATCCATTCATTCCTTTTCATAAGCTCTGCTATTTATTGAGGGTTATTATATTTTTCTTTTCTGATTGCAAAATTAGCAAGTATGATTGACAGAAGAAAGGTATGAATCCCTATAGATTGATAGGAAATTCCCTAAAAGGAAAATCAATACATTTATAACAACATCGTTATCAGAGGAATAGTGAGGATGGAGCCTACTGTGGTGATGAAGGTTATCTCGGTGATGAGAGAAGGGTTGCGACCATACTTCATGCAAAACATTGTACCAAAAGAGGCTGCAGGCATGGCTATCACTAAGGTGTTTATGTTGTTGACAATGTTGCTAACTCCACAAATTTTGAATAGATAATAAACAGATAGCGGTACGACGATGAGACGCAAGAATGATGTTACATAAACTTTTGGACTGCCCACTATTTCGCGTAGTGGAAGGCGTGCCATAGAAGAACCGATAATCATCAGAGCGGCAGGAACTGTTATGTTGCCCACTATGGTGATAGGACGAGCTATGATGTCTGGAGTGTGTACGCCACAAGCAACGAGTATGGCGGCAATGAAGGCTGCTATCATCGCTGGCGAGAAAAGCAATTTCGGGTTTAGACTTTTAAGACTATATTCGCCCTTAACAAGCATTACTCCTGCTGTAAATATGAAGAATGTATTAGGAGTATTCAAGAGAGCGGCATAGAAAATGGCTTTTGGACCGAATATGGAAGAGACGATAGGGTAGCCGATGAAGCCTACATTAGCAAACATCAATGTAAAACCTATCATGCCTTGGTCGTCGTGGTTCTTGCTGATAAAGCGAGGTACCCAAAAACCGAATACGAGCAATAGGATATAGGTGAGAAAGCCTACGCCTAATAGCGGTAGAATTAGACTGCGGTCGGGGAGTTCTGTGCCCATCACCGATGAGAGTATCAATGCTGGACAAGTAATGTCGATAACTATAGATGATAGTTTTTGGTCGAACTTGTCGCCCATATATCCTAATTTGCACATGGCATAGCCAAGCACTACGATGATGAAGAGTACCACCATCACTTCTATATTTTCCATATTCTAAATATATTTTGCCATCCTAAACGGTTGGCAAAATTATATAAAAAAGCTGGAACCACCACCATCTTTTATACATTAAATTCTACGTATCTATTATTTTCTGTAGCCTCCGCTTTGTGGAGGGAAAGTTGTCACCATATATTTTTTGTTATTGATATTTAAAATGTCCGACACTGTCGGATGTATTTGTTGGTGGCAGAAAATGGAATACTTGAAACTCCATAATATTGATGCAATAATTACAATAGGCTAAACACCTTAATAATTCGATTTCGTCACGTATTTATACTCCTTCTTTATTTCTGCAAGTTCTTTATCAGTCATGCGCTGATATATCACCAAACCATAGAAAGGCTTGGTGGTATCGTTCTTTATGGTTGTGTAGCCAAGCTTCTGAATGGTGTAAAGATAGAATTCTTTACCTTGAAGTGTGGCGACATACAGCACTTGCATATAGCGCTCTGATATGCTTAAATCGGCAGAATAGCGCATGATATATCCCTTGCTGTCGTCATAGCTCCATTCTGTATTTATGTAGTTTTTACCAGACACATCGCTATGAAGGAAGCCAATCAAGTTATTGTCTGCCTTAAACCAATAGTCTGTATATCCGCTACCATACACCATATCGCGATAGTCTTTTTGTGATAGCTTACCATTATCCATTATTTTATATATGCCAATAACCTTCCAGCCATAGCCTTTCACTTCATCATTGATAATCTCTGCTCTTGTTGGTTGCAAACCATCAAGCACGCAACATCCGGTATCGTTGACTATATATTTGCTATTAAATAGATTTTCTTTTATTGGGTCTACATTGTCATCCGACTTGTCGCAACTTGTAAATGTACAAGCGCCAGTAATCATCATTAAAAGAAATAAAAGCTGTTTCATACTACGTTTTTTATGTTTGTCATATTATAAACGCACAGAATCGTTAAATATTGCTTGCTGTCGAATGTTATATTTATAGACGAGAATCACACTAACAATCTTTTTTCTTTTATTTTTTAATTTTTTAATCATTATCTATCCTATCAGAAATAAAAAATATACCTTTGCGGTGTTTTACAACATATTAACAACTAAATAATACCTAAAATAATGAAACACATTTGTTTCACAACCCTTTCATTATGCCTGCTCACCGTCGTTATGCAGACATCATGCAGCGACGACCCTGCATTCGCAGCACCTAAAGTGTCGCCCGACATCAATGTGCCCATCACTGGCTATTGGCAGATAGCTGGCGAGGACATAAATGGCGACGGTGCCATTCAAGGCATCGTAGTACACAACGACAAGACCGTGACAGAATGGATGTACACAAGCGTTACCGACAATCCTTATAAATTGGGATACAAGACGGGCAAGTGGAGCGTGAACGGCAACCACTATGAGATGCAACTGCTCAAAGGCTACGGTAGATACTACAACGTGACCGTGGCTGGAAACGATGACCAAAAGATGTATCTCGCATATAACGGCAAGACATCAGTAGTACCTTTCTACAGACTCACATCGCTACCAGGCGATGGCGACAAGATGATAAGCGAACTTGAAGGCATGAAGATGTCGGGATTCAACATGACCGACTTCACTGGCTATTGGGAACAGGACAATGGGTCTGGCAGTGGATTCTACGTAGACGAAGAAGGCAATATCTCCGACATAACACTGATATGGAGTGTGACTTTTCATCATGCCGTGCAGTATCATTCGGCTAAGGTGGAACTGGACAACAACAACTGCACAATTCTCTCATTAGGAACCAATTGGAATGTGTATGCCGTGGGTAACAATTCATTGCTTGCCTTTGCCAATGGCGACAATAATAATAGGGTGGAACACTTTGTGAAGAAAGACGTGCCCGAAGAGATGCAGCGGGCTAACGAGATAATGAAGAAACCTGTGCCCGAATACATCTTGGGCAACTGGGTAACCACACACTATACTTACATTGTGGACGGCAAAAGCATCACGGACATTGACATCCAGAATGACGACAGCTGGAACTCGCAGTTCTACCACACTCTCGCTTTTATGGATAACCATAAAACGTACAAATGGGACAGATTTGGAAATGTTGTCTCTGACCAATGGTTCACAATGGACGGTGACAACATAACTAAATTCGGAGACGTCAACACACTCATTATACCCAGATACGGTGGTACAGTAACCTGGACCGTCAGCGACAAGGCAGAAGACTGCATGAAGCTCACCCGCAAGCAGGGTAATCCCACTGAAATATATACTTACAAAAGAAAATGAACACTATGAAAAATATAATATCAGCCGTTGTCATGTCGCTGCTGCCTATGTGGGCATCGGCTCAGAACGAAGGTCACCGTGTGTCAATCATTCCACATGCAGGTGTAACCATATCCAAGATGGAAGGCTCTGCACTAACAGCATCAAAGGAGTGGAAAGCAGGATATACGTTTGGAGCAAGCGTGGAAATACCACTGTCGCAATATTGCTCGCTGACGACGGGAGCCGATTTCAGTCTTATTGGCACCGCATTCAAGGAGCAGAAAGAAAAATACGCATCTGCAAATGAAAAGCTTGACGTGACTTACGTATCCGTGCCTCTACAGATAAAGGCTTACTCCTTGGACGTGAAAGGACTGGCTACCCATATAGGTGTGCAGGTAGGCTTGCTCGTCTCGGCAAAGGACAAGATTACCATACAAAGCATCCGCACCATGAACCTTGGTGACGGCACATCATCTATGTATCTATGGGAATCGTACAAAGAGAAGAAATCGGAGAGTGTGAGCAGCAACTTCCGCAACATCGTGGTAGGTATTCCCTTTGGCCTGAGCTATGAGTGGCGGCACATCACCCTCGATGCCACATATTGCTTCGAAGTGAGGAAGGCCATAAATCGGAAGTCAAACGCCCCATGGGTCAGCATGATTGGCTCACCTTCGGCACGCAACCATGCTGTGTATATTACAGCGGGATACAAGTTTACGCTGTAGAAGAAAGACTATAATGCAGAGTCAGATGATGCACCTATGGTAGAGATTGCGATTGGCTATACTCCCGTAAACTAAAAAGACATCGGCAAGCCGATGTGTACAGCCAAAGGGCTGATCTTTGTGACTATTCCCCATGAAATATCCACTGATCCACATAAAGCTCTGGACTGCTTGCAAAATAGTAACAGACAATAGCCCATGCTCCATGTGTTATATATATTAAGGTATATATATGCGACATGAAAGCATGAGCACCTTGAACTGCTATCTCATTTTGCATCGAATTGTCCAGATTCTATGTCGAGATAACGTCAAACGCTCATTCTAAATATGTACTTCTACTCCTTGTAGAATTGGTGCAAATATAATAATAATTATTTGGATGACCAAGAAATTGTAAGTCTTTCTATGAAAACATGATGTATGCGTGAATTCAACGTAGAATCTGTTAGCTTAAGCTAAAGGAACATAGATTATTTATACTCAAAAAAAACATCAAAAAGAGCAGACCTCTCAGTTTTTATTTGTACTTTTGCTTTGTTGTTTGGATTTTGTTGCTTTGTTTCATATAAAAGCACAGCATTGTAATAAATATTTAAAATATGACTTTTAAGAATCAATTTTTAAATGACATGAAACAAGAATTGTTGTTTTATGCCTTTTCCACGATATTGATAGCCATTCAGTTTGGCTTCTACATTGTGGGCAGTCCCATCCTCGACTATATGGATCTTGAGGGATGGGTTTTCTTTGCTGCATCTTGTGTGAGTCATGCCTCGCAGTTTGCATTAGTACCTTATCTTATAAGCATACTCGTTCTGCTCTGTCGTCGTCCTAAGACCGCAAGGGCGGTACAGATAGTCGGTGTAGTGCTGCTCTGTGTACTCAACTATCTCAACTCTCAGGTCTATGCCATCTATCATTTCCATATCAATGGTTTTGTGCTGAGTATGGTTTTTGGTGATGGAGCAAGTGAAATATTTAATTTCGATGCCTTACTTTACCTAAAGGAGGCAGGACTGTTTGCCATCGTTGCCACCATAGTGGTGGGAGTATGGTATCTATCATATCGCATGTGGCTGTGCAGAAAGAAAGCTTATGCATGGTTGGTGGCATGCGTCTTTGTAGGCTGTACGCTTTATGCTCATCTATGGCATATCTATGCAGCCTTCTATCAGCATCAGTCGGTTATGAAGAGTGCCACATTGCTACCTTATTATTTCCCTACCACATCGAATGGATTGTTGCTCAAATGGGGCTGCAAACAGCCAAGAGGAGTGGGGCAGACCAATAGTCGACAGAGTACAGACTTGCAGTATCCTGTGCATCAACTTGAGACAATAAAGCCTGATTCTCTGCCAAATATCGTGGTTATCTTGATAGATTCGTGGAATCGTAGGGCGCTTAATCCAGAATGTATGCCTCATACTTATCAGTTTGCAGAGCAGAATCAATGGTTTGCCAATCATATGAGTGGTAGCAATGGTACACGAAGTGGCGTGTTTAGCCTTTTCTTTGGTTTGTCGTGCTATTATTGGGAGAGTTTTGAACCTGCAGGTATCCAACCTTTGTTTATTCAAAGGTTGCAAGCGTTGGGTTATGATATTCAGACTTATCCAAGTGCCACTTTGGCAAATCCTCCTTTTGGTAGGGTTATCTTTGGAGGTGTTCCTGGCATACATACCGAAACCAAGGGAAAGACAGCTTTGGAACGTGATACGAGGTTGGCTGATATGTTTATTTCAGATATAGAAGGTAGAAAGGACAAGAAGAAGCCTTTCTTCTCATTCCTATTCTTCGATCTACCACATAGTTTTGAGTTACCTGCCGATAAGAACAAATATTTTCAACCAGCATGGGCTTTTGCCGATTATACCAAGCTCAGCAACGATATGGACCCAACTCCTTTCTGGAACCTGTATCGTAACACCTGCTATCAGGACGACTTGCTATTGGGTAAGGTGTTTGAGGCCTTGAAGAAACAGGGACTTATGGATAATACCATTGTTGTGTTGACAGGTGACCATAGTCAGGAATTCAATGAGAATCATCGAAACTATTGGGGACATAATAGTAATTTCTCTGTTCATCAGATAGGAGTGCCAATGATATGGCACATCCCAGGACAACAGGCACATAAGTACACTCACCGTACTACCCATTACGACATGGTACCTACATTGATGAAAGAATATTTGGGCGTAAAGAATCCTACAGACGACTATTCTATGGGACGACTAATGACAGATAAGACACCGCGTCTGTGGCATGTGGTGGGAAGCAATCTAAATTATGCTTTTATTATCGGACAGGATAGTATTTTGGAGAAGACAGCACAGGGTACTCTCGATGTCTTTGATGCTAAGATGAATCCTGTGAAGAACTATATGTTGCCAGCTAAGCAGTTTGACAAGGCTATGAAACAGCTGAATCGCTTTTTTAAGTAATTCTGGCTCAATGGATATCATGGGGAATATCCATTGAGCCGTTATAATACTCATACTGAGTATATAAACCAAAAACAGCGACCTACGCCGAAGCGTAAGTCGCTGTAATAGAAGCGTGGACCAGCCTGGGCTTGAGATTTGTCGACCGAAGGGAGACCCTCTGACCGTATGGAAGAAACCAGGGACCTCCAGATTATGAGACCAACAGAATGATAGTCCGCGATATTCCGTTATTATAAACTTTTGTTGATAATCAACGAGTTATCTCTATTTGATATTCTGCACCGCATTTCAGAATATCCATAACTCAAACAGTTTGTTTACGCATTGTTTACGCAGAAATTAGGAAGTGAGCAGAACTTCTAACAATTCATTGGCAAGTTTGTTGTCTACCACTTTTATCACATTGTTCTCTTCTGTTGCATAGCCAAGGGCATTTATTGCGCCATACCATACGATGTCTTTGTCTATGATGGTTGTGCACAGTTTTACTTCTGGCAATATTCTTACAGACAATCCTCTTTGCAAAAGGTATTCTGTTTCAGGGTTACTTGCTGTCGTGATAACGAGAACTTCGATTCCAATATGAGCCAACTCGCTCAACTGGTTGACCAAAACACTACGCTCTACCCTATATAACTTGGGAGAAGAAACAACGATGGAGCGCTTGGCATCTCCTATACTTGAAAAGTAAGGACGGAAAAATGTTCTACCGTTGAATATCTGATCCTTACAAACTGGTATACCTATATCTTTTACATTGTCAAACAATGTGGGTGAATGTCGGGAAATGATTTTATATCCAATGGAAGCGTAACCCTTCAGTCGCTTCCTATACATATTGTCGCAGACAGGTTCATGAATGTCAATGTAATCATAGATGCGCACATCTTTCTTTCCTTCGTTTTCGCGGTGCAGTCGGCCCGCATATTGGGCGACAAGACCTTTCCATGAAATAGGAAGGGCAAGGAAAAGGGTGTCAAGGCGAGGATAGTCAAAACCTTCGCCTACATATTTTCCCGTGGCAACTATCGCCAAAGGTTCTTCCCTGGAAATCTCTTGCAAGTGTTGCTGCATCTCCCGTTTTTCTTTCGTGCTTCCAGTCCCTGTCAATGTAATAACATTCTTCACTTTATCCCTCAACTTTTCGGCTAATTTGGTGACATGAGCAGTTCTGTTGGTCAGAATGATTGGCGTTCTTCCGGCTTCAACAACCTTACACACATCTTCTACTATGAGCGTGTTACGTATCTCGTCTTCTGAAAGCAACTGATACAATGTCGTTATAGACTGTTTGTCATCAGTAATGGAACGGTATGATGTGAATCGAGGAATTAGACACCTCTCAAATGATTGTTTCGCTATCTGACTTTTAGCATCAGCAGAGAAACGAATGGGGCCACATTGCATGAATATGATAGGTTGATGTCCATCCTTGCGGATAGGAGTTGCCGTCAGGCCATAAACGGTATGTGCCTTTACGCCCTTCAGTACATTCTCGAATGTTATAGAAGACACGTGGTGACATTCATCAACTATTACCATTCCGTAGTTTTCTACAAAAGGCTTTACGCTATCGCCATCAAGACATGATTGGATGAGTGCGATATCAACAATGCCATGAAGCGAGTTGTCAGTAGAGTCGAGACAACCTATTGGGGAGAATTTCTTATGGCGACCACGCTTCTTCGGCACTGGTGGTTCTACATAGTCAATACTCAAGAACTCCGTCAAGCGTTCATGCCATTGGGCAAGCAATGCCTTCGAATGAACAAGAATAAGTGTACTCACCTTTTTTCGTGCAATGATTGCGGCCGCTGTAACTGTTTTTCCAAATGCCGTAGTAGCGTGAAGCACGCCATTACTGTGCATTAGCAATGCGTTGATAGCTGCCAGTTGTTCTTCTCGTTTTTTACCTTGAAAAGAAATAGATATCGGCGTACCGTGGTTGGTCTCGTCAACAATATTATACTTTACTCCATTCTCATTGAGGAAAGAAAGAATTGCATCTTCGCAACCGCGAGGCATGGCAAGGTAGTCGTCTGTGATGTCAAAACACGAGATAATGCGAGGTGTGGAATATGTGGAAAGTCGCAGCGCTTGCTTACTATAAAATTCAGGGTTCTTGAATGATGCTATTCTTTTAAGGTGATTCAGAACTTTTGCCGAAACAGCCTTTAGCGGAATGTAGATCTTATCGGCCTTGGTGATTTCTATTTCGGAATAAAAATCGCCCTTGGAAATATCTTGTGGTATAGGAGTAACCCAAGGCTTGCTCTCACTTGAAGTTGTGAGTGCTCCAAGTCCTTCACAGACATGTAGGTTTAGCAGCATGTCAACTTCTGTATCCTTCACCTTGTTGATGTTATAAAGGAAAGCCCACTGATCTTTGTACGCCAGGAAATTGTCATCTACGAAAACACTATTCTGTCTTTTACGAGTTTGTCCCTGCAATGGCAAGGCGACCAAGTTGCCAAAACCTCCTTCAGGCATTCGGTCTTGGTTGGGGAAAAATCTGTCGTATGAATTGAAGGACATACGACCATTATGCCGCATAGCCTCTGTAAGGATGGCATTCCCTAATCGTCTTGCCTTGAAAGCTGGTATTGGTTCCTCAAAGAAAATCCATACATGGGCACCGTTACCTGAGCGCGAGCGTTCAATGGCATAAGGAATATTCCATTCTTTGCATACTCCTACAAATGCAAGAACATCGTCTTTATAGCCATGCTTGCAGCTCTTGTCATCGAAATCGGTGCAAAGAAAGGCGCAATTGTTATCGGGCATGATGGCATACAACCCGACAACATCACAACAGTTTTCGTCCTTGCCCTCCAAATGACGATAGAGGTCTTGATAAGTGAGTGGCGCAAAATGCCTGTTAGGACAATCTGAACATTTGAATTTTTTTTTGTCGCATACGCCTCGCCTCCATTCATTGATACAGACAGGTTGGTAACCGCTTTTGCCAGTTGTTTTGCTGAACCATCTTCGCGCAAACACATCTTCTCTGCCCTTGAACAAGGAATGAAAAATGGCAACACGCTCCTCTATGGAAAGTTTGACAGATGGGAGAGTGATAGATGAATATGCAACAACCTTCTCCTCCACATGTTTGGGCTTGTATTCAATGCCGTGCGCATGTAGAAGCAATTTCAACTCTTCGTTTTCTTGACGAAGAGCCTCATTCTGCTGGAGGAGATGGTTGTATTTCTCTTGAATGTCTTCCATAATGAAAGTCTGTTTTGATGGTTGACACACGTAAACCTCACGGAATTTACTTTGTTTATGGCAATAATTCCGTTAGACTACTCATTAACATAAATACCTGATTATCAATAATAATATGAGATTTAATGTATAACAAGTGTGTGTCTTCTCACGGAAAAGTGCTTGTAACCTCACGGAAATTTAATAGTTTCCCGTGAGGTGCCATACGGAAGTAACTTCATTTCTTTCAGTCCATATTTTTCCTGCTTTCCTTAATCGTTTAAGCAAATAATCCAATTTATTGTTCTTCTGTTTGTCATCCAACTGGTCTGGCAGCACGTCCCAAAGCAGATGCACTATTTCAGGTTTCGTCAACGAACCATGATCCTTCAACGAATCAAGCAATAATGCCTCACATTTCTTGTCGTCCAATCCCTTGTGCTTGGAATATTCTATCTTCTGGTCTGTTACTTGGGCAATATCCTTTGCTATGAAGATATGTGGTAAACGACCTTCTATCAGTTTGCGCTTGCGGAGCATGGCAATAGCTTCTGGCGATATGCACTTGCCTTTCTGTACAGAGTCTAATAGAACTGCATCTGTAAGAGACATATTTCTATTTTCTAATAGTAAGAGACTATAATTCTCATCAATAACTGTACCAGGCAAGGTCAAGACAACTTCCGTTGCTGTTGATTTGTCATAATCTGGCATTGGCAGATAACGTTCCTTTTGGCTCACGAACATCTTGTGAATACCATAGCCTTGGGTATCAATCATCTTGATGTTCACCATAGCTTTTACCAGTGCTGGGTTGCGATAGTGCCTTGGTGTTTTCTCACCGGTTATATATTGGCTATAGTTTCCTTCAAAGAAGTAGCCGTCATTTTGAAACGTCAGTTTGTCCTTGTCTTCCGTAACAATGATTCGTGCGTCGCTTTCGTACCTTTGATGAGCTATTGAATTATGAAGGCCTTCAAGAATGCTCTCCGTATCATATTTCCACACCTCGGCAGGAATAAGCGAGTTCTTCGGGTAAATCTTGAAGCGATAATTCCTTATTCTGTTCAGCAACTCACTCGTGGTCCGTATGAATGGTATAGTGTAGATGTCACCAAAGGTTTGTCCGTCTTGAAAGCATTTCCAAACAATCTGCGCAATGTGATTGAGCTTATGTGCTTTTTCTTCTTTGCCGACAAGTAATAGTGTGGCTTTCGTAATCTTTCCGTCTATGGTCAAACACGCCTTATCAAGAAACACTTTATCACTCCAAGAGTCACACTCCTTTGCAAACTTAGGGTAGCGTTGCTTATAGCCTTCACGAGCAAGCATGATGGCATCGGAATCAAGGTCGTCTATCGTAGCGTCCTTGATGGCTTGTGCTGTCCAATCGTATGCGGAATCTTGCTCGTCAAGTATTAAATTAAGGCGAGAATCTGTCAATTCCACCAACGAATCGTCCAACCTCTGCCATGCCTTGCTGTGTGCATATACAGGACGACGCTTCATGTGTTTTGGGACATGAATTACCCATACAGTCTTGTGAGAGTCGTCCGTGATGAATTCTTCAACCAGCAGTCCTTCTGATGGCAAGTTGGCGCACAGGTCGGTCATCCTAAGTCTTGCTTTCTGTACATCATAGTTGTAGGTGTTAGTGCCAACAATTTCCAATGTCTTGTCAATAACACCAATAACCAAGTGCCCACCTTCCATATTGGATAAGGCAGAAACATAAGAAATGACATCATCCTTCTCTTTGCCGTTGAAGTCATTCTTCATGTTCTTGAACTCTTTCCATTCACACTCCTCGTTTTCCTTTGGATATTTGGAAAGCAGATATTGTTGTAATTCCAATTCGGTCATGCTTCTTTTTTTTGCAAAGATACTATTTTGAAGGTAAACATCTGAATAAATTATAATAAAAAATGGGATAACTTTACAAAAGACTTTGAGTAATATCCATTTTTTACAATCATCAAGAAACTATGATTTGTACCTTGCACGGAATTTTGGGCAAATAAAAGATGCAGATGTCTGCAAAAGCTATTTGTTACTTTCTCTTTGTGTCTATAAAATTACATTTACAAGCTATTTTTTTATTAGAGTACTCCCATAATAGAAACTCTAAACATCTAGATATCATGATATCTGATGAAACATTCAATTTTTGAAGATTCCCTAATTAAAGGATAACAATAAGTTATACTCGGTTTTGACAATTTGGCTTCCTAGAATATCACTGCGTAAACATCCTCCAACTCAAACAGTTTTGTTTACGCATTGTTTACGCAGAAACCAAAAACAGCGACCTACGCCGAAGCGTAAGTCGCTGTAATAGAAGCGTGGACCAGCCTGGGCTTGAACCAGGGACCTCCAGATTATGAGTCTGTTGCTCTAACCAACTGAGCTACAAGTCCGACTTAAAGACAAAGGTGCCTAAAAGTTTTGTGGATGCAAAGGTAGTAGGTTTATCTCAAATATCCAAATTTTTTTTGTAAAAAGTATCTAAATGAGCGGATATTGTTGCGGTTTAAGTTGAATTTGCGTAACTTTGTCAGCTGAACGAAATATCGGTGAATAATATAAATGAAGACAACGATACTATCTGAAGATACTATATTTGAAAATAAGGCTGTTGCAACAATAGGCTTTTTTGATGGTGTGCATCGTGGACATCAGTTCTTGCTGAAGCATGTCGTAGAACTTGCTCACGAGAATGGTATGGAGTCGATGGCTATAACCTTCGATAAGCATCCGCGCCAGGTGCTAAATGCCGACTATCAGCCACAGCTGCTCACGACACTTGACGACAAGCTTAAGCTATTGGCAGAAACAGGTATTGACCATTGCGTGGTGTTGCCATTCACGAAAGTCCTTGCAGCTTTGTCGGCTTACGACTTTATGGACAAGATAATGCGCACTAAGCTTGGTGTCGCAAAGCTCCTTATAGGCTACGATAATCGCTTTGGTCATAATCGTAGCGAGACTTTCGACGACTATGTGCGCTATGGTAAGGAGATGGGCATAGAAGTAGTTCAGAACACGGCTTTAGATGTCGATGGCATTATGGTTAGCTCTTCTGTGGTTCGTCGCCTTATATCTAATGGCGATGTGGAAACAGCTGCAAAATGCTTAGGTCGCTATTATGGTCTGCATGGCATTGTTACGAGTGGATATCATGAAGGCAGAAAGATAGGATTCCCTACTGCCAATATCGACTTAGGAACAAGCTGTTTGCTCGCTCCTGCAGGTGGAGTATATGCCGTAAAGGTATGGCTTGATGGCGAAAGCGAGAATAGGGTAGGAATGTTGAATATTGGCACTCGTCCTACTTTCGGAGGTAATGATGTGAGCATTGAAGTAAACATCTTTGGCTTTGCAGGCGATATATACGGTCAGAATATCAGAGTAGAATTCTGTAAGCGCATACGAAGCGAACATAAGTTTGACAATATTGATCAGTTGGTAGCCCAACTAAAGAAGGATAAAGAAGAAATCTCAAAACTATTTTGATTATGAATATAATGAAGAATAATAATGTCAAGGCAGCTGTAGATATAGTGCTCTACTTGATAGTTTTTGTGTTGCTGCAAGTGATATTCCTAAATGGAGCAGTTCTCTTGGGCAACCATTATGGTATAGAATCGGCTATTACAATGGCTGCAGGAACAGCTTTGAGTGGATTGCTTACCATCGTGATCTTCCTTTGGAGACGATGGTCGCCATATTCGAGAGAATATATTGCCACACGCCCTTGGACAGCCTTGGTGTGGGTAGTTTTGCTTTCTTTGGGTACTATAATTCCTTCGCAATGGATGATAGAAGTATTAGATGTAGACATGCCAAAAGAAACACTTGAGCTTATGACCAAGCTCTTAGGCACACCTTGGGGATATCTTGCAGTAGGCGTATTAGCGCCTGTAGCCGAAGAAATGGTGTTTAGAGGAGCAATATTACGTCGTCTGCTCGAAGTGATGGGAGAAGGCAGAAAATGGTTTGCTATTATCATCTCTGCCTTACTCTTTGGGGCTTTGCATGCCAATGGACCACAGTTTATCCATGCAGCGCTTATAGGTGTGCTCCTTGGTTGGATGTATAGCCGTACAAACAGCATAGTACCAGGAATGCTATTCCATTGGATAAACAACACTATAGCCTTTGTGGAATGCAACATGATACACCAGGCTGCCGACGGCAAGCTGATAGATATATTCCAAGGCAATCAGCGTAGCGTGTATATGGCTCTTGGCTTCTCGCTATGTATATTCCTGCCAAGCCTATTCCAACTTGCTCAGCGATTAAGAAAGTAAGCTACGAATAATTTAAGGAGTGTATAAGAAATAAGTACACGTATATGTATAAAAATGAAGGAATCATCTACTCAGTATATCGAGATAGATGATTCCTTCTTCGTTAATATGTTATGAAATTTGAGAGAAAACGAAACTTCACAGCCTCGTGAATGTTGTTTTACTAAACATGATTTAATTATAGAGAAAGCATAGAAATATAGTCTACTTTAAGATGTTTGACACCTGGCTTGACTGTGGGTCTGCGATGCTACGCTTCATGGAGTCAACCACAGCGCTATCGCCCATTGCCATAGATGTGCCCTGCTTTATGCTGTCGTAGCCATCGTAATAGCTGATAGCGTTGCCATTATTGTTGTTAGCAAATGGCACTTGCAAAGCGTTGCCGAGTGTTAGTATTATTGCCACTGCAGCTGCCGCCTTAACAAGAGGGCGAAGCCTTTGTGTCATGCTGATGACCTTGGCCTTTACAGGAGTGCTCTCTTCTGTCATAGCCAATATCTTGGCATCGAAGTCCTCACCTAATACATCCTGTTTAGTTTCGGAAAGTTCGTAGGTGAACAAGTCCTTATATCTAAGCAACTCTACAGGCACGTCCTTTTGGCTGAAGAATGCTTTCAGGATGTCTTCTTCCTCGATGGAAGTCTCGCATCGCCAATAGCGTTCGAGTAGTTGGTTGATGTATTTATAGTCCATAGTCGTCTAATTCTTTGAAACGTTGTTTGATGGTTTGTCTGCCTCTGAAGATATTGATCTTTACCTGATCTTCGCTTATTAGCATTATCTCCGCCACTTCCTTATATGATTTACCTTCAAAGTCGCGAAGCTGTATGCATGTGCGTTGCTTCTCAGGCAGTTCGTCTACGATTCTTCTCACCAGTTGTATTCTGTCTTTCTGGTTCATTTCCTCGTAAGGATTGTTTAGAGCAGAAGGTCTGTCTTGCTGATTGTCGTCGAGCGAATCGTGTTGGTTTCCCATTTTCTTTATCTTGTCTAAGGCTAAGTTTCTGCATATTGTCATACAGAATGCCTCCATCGATTCTATCTCGTCCCAACGTTCGCGTCGGTTCCAGACTTTTATCAGCGTATCCTGAACCACATCCTCAGCTTCTGCATTATTGCATGTAATGCGGAGAGCAAGCCGATAGAGACTGTTCTTCATCGGCAGAATGTCGTTACGGAAACTGACCTTTTTCATCTTGTTCTCTGTTTAATTGACGATTGGTTATGAGGATAGTTACAGTAGGAACTGTATTTTAACGTTTATTTAGTATTCCTCTACTTTTTATCTATGTTCTATACCTTATATAATATATATAGCGTTGCAGAAATGATACATTATAACTGAGGTATATCCACGTGGTGTATGTTGTTAGCCTCGCAGTATGGTGCCGTGCTTGCCGTCGATGGCAGAAGCGAGGGTTATCACCACTTGCTTTACTCCATGTTCGATGGCGTTGAACGAGTTCTCGAGCTTAGGAATCATACCTCCAGCCACAGTTCCGTCGGCAACAAGAGCCTTAAACTCTTCGGGAGTGATGGAAGGGATTACGCTATCGTCGTCGTCAGGATTTGATAGTACACCCTTTTTCTCGAAACAGAACATCAGGGTTACATCATAATATGGAGCCAAAGCCTTTGCTGTTTCCGAAGCTATGGTGTCGGCGTTGGTATTTAGTATGTTGCCATTGCCATCGTGAGTCAAAGGAGCCATTACAGGCACTATGCCAGCCTCTACGAGGGTGTGAAGCATATTGCCGTTGGCACTATCTACGTCGCCAACATATCCAAAGTCTACGCCATCTTTCAACGGGCGCTTGTGCGAACGTATCATATCTATGTCGGCACCTGTTAGTCCGAGAGCGTTTACGCCTACAGCCTGTAGCTTTGCCACGAGGTTTTTGTTTACCAATCCGCCGTATACCATAGTTACTACATTCAGCATTTCGCGGTCGGTGATGCGTCTGCCATTCACCATCTTGGTTTCTATACCAAGCTGTGCAGCAATCTTTGTAGCACTTCGACCTCCACCATGCACAAGGACTTTGTTGCCCTCAATGGCAGCAAAGTCCTTAAGCAGTTGCATCAGCTGCGCTTCGTCTTCTACTACCGCACCGCCTACTTTTACAACAGTAATCTTTTCCATTGTCGTTATTCTTTTAGCTATATCCCCCTCTGCTTATGCTGCAGAGAGGGATATAATGCTTTTATTATTCCAAATATGTATATCCGTAGAGACCAGAGCGGTAGGTACCAAGGAATTCTTTGCCTTCTTCAAGACTAATCTTTCCTTCCTTCACACTCTTTGTTACCCATGTCTCAAGCTGGCGAACCAACTTCTTAGGGTTGTACTGCACATAGTCGAGCACCTCTTCTACGGTTTCGCCATCTATTATCTGGTCAATATGATACTTGCCATCCTTAACGGAAATGTGTACGGCGTTGGTATCACCAAACAGGTTGTGCATATCGCCAAGAATCTCTTGGTATGCTCCCACAAGGAATATGCCGAGATAATACGACTCGTTCTTCTTCAAACTGTGGATAGGCAACACATGAGATGTATGACCCTCAGCTACGAAGTTTGCAATCTTGCCATCAGAGTCGCAAGTGATATCCTGCAATGTAGCATTGCGAGTAGGGCGCTCGTTCAATCGCTGTATAGGCACGATAGGGAACAACTGGTCGATAGCCCAAGAGTCTGGTAGACTCTGGAATAGCGAGAAGTTGCAGAAATATTTATCTGCCAACAGCTTGTCGAGATTCTTCAGCTCCTCTGGCACATGCTTGATATTCTTAGCCAATACGTTTATCTCGTGAGCCACGCTCCAATACATACGTTCTATCTCTGCTCTTGTCTTCAGGTCTACGATGCCATGGCTAAATAGCTCAAGAGCCTCTTCGCGTATCTGCTCAGCATCGTGCCAATCTTCGAGCATAGAACGAGCGCTAAGGTTGTCCCAAATGTCGTAGAGGTCTTTTACGAGCTTATGGTCATTAGGCTTAGCCTCAAACTCCTCTGGCATCTCTGGCAAGCTTGCGGTCTCCAATACGTCAATCACCAATACCGAGTGATGAGCTGTTAGCGAACGTCCACTCTCTGTGATGAGGTTTGGATGAGGAAGCTCATTCTTATCCGCAGCCTCTACGAAGGTATAGATACAGTCGTTGACATACTCCTGGATGCTATAGTTGACAGAGCTTTCGCTATTTGATGAGCGAGTGCCATCATAGTCAACGCCAAGACCACCACCACAGTCAACAAACTCCACCTTATATCCCATCTTATGAAGATTGATATAGAATTGTGAAGCCTCGCGAAGAGCAGTCTGTATGCGACGAATCTTTGTTATCTGCGAACCAATATGGAAATGGATTAACTTCAAGCAGTCGTGCCATCCCTTCTTCTCCATGATGTCGAGTGCCTGCAGCAGTTCTGCGCTGGTAAGACCAAACTTAGAAGCGTCGCCGCCACTCTCTTCCCATTTGCCAGAACCACTTGATGCAAGCTTTATTCTGATACCGAGGTTAGGCTTCACGTTGAGCTTCTTTGCTACTGAAGCAATAGTCTCAAGCTCGTTCAGCTTCTCAACCACGATGAAGATACGTTTGCCCATCTTCTGAGCCAACAGCGCCAACTCTATATATGCCTGGTCTTTATAGCCATTACATATTATCAGCGAGTCGCTTTGGCATTGCACAGCCAATACTGCATGAAGCTCAGGTTTTGAACCAGCTTCAAGTCCGAGGTTAAACTTTCTGCCGTGCGAGATTATCTCCTCTACCACAGGCTGTATCTGGTTAACCTTGATAGGATAAATTATGAAGTTCTCACCCTTGTAACCATATTCCTTCTTTGCCAAGTCAAAACAGCTGGCAGTCTTTTCGATACGGTTGTCGAGGATGTCTGGAAAACGCAATAGCACAGGCGATGTGACATCGCGCAATGCCAGTTCGTCCATAACCTCGCGGAGGTCAATCTGTGTCTTGTCCTTACAAGGAGTGACATAAACATTTCCCTTGTCGTTGACTCCAAAATACGAAACGCCCCAACCATTAATGTTGTAAAGCTCTCGCGAGTCTTCGATAGTCCATTTCTTCATTCTTCTTTTATTCGATGTTTAGCAGTTCTTTTACTTTTTCTACTGAAATCTTTATCTTCTCATAGTTGTCCATGAGGTCTACGTTGAGAGTGTATTTAGCCTTTTCATAGAAAGGCTTGCGCTGTTCCAACTGGTTGTGGATAAACTCGCGAACCTCGTCAGGAGTTTTGTTCAAGAGCAATGGGCGTACGGTCTTTCCCATCTTCAGATGTCCGTATAGCACCTCTGGCGAAGCCTTTAGGTAGATGGTATCGCCCTGCTGATTGATGTAATCGATATTGTCGAAGAAGCATGGGGTGCCTCCGCCGCAACTAATGATAACATCCTCAAACTCTGCCACCTCATGAAGCATATTGCGCTCTATCTCGCGAAACCCCTCTTCGCCAACGCTGTCGAAGATTTGTTTTACGGTTTTGTGCATTCTGCTCTCTATATACCAGTCGAGATCGTAGAAAGGCAATCCAAGCTCCTTGCTCAGTGCCTTGCCCACGGTAGTCTTTCCCGACCCCATATATCCTATGAAGATTATCCTCGTCATGATAGTTTTCGTTTATTTCTTTCTTGCCTTTGGTTCTGGCGCAGCGTTTATCACCTCCATACATTGTTCGTAGGTAAGATCTGCTGCATTCTCGTGCATAGCCTTTGGCAAACGATAGTTCTTGCCGTCGTAGGCGAGATAAGGACCATAGCGTCCGTTCAGCACTTCCAACTTGGTATCCTCGTTGAAAGCTTTGATATGGCGTTGCTGCTCCTGCTTGCGCTTGTCCATGATAATGGTTATAGCGCTTGTGAGAGATATTGTCATTGGGTCTTCGCCCTTTGGCAACGAAGCATATTTCTTATTGTGCAATACGTAAGGTCCAAATCTTCCAGCTCCGATAACCACAGGCGAACCTTCGAAGTCGCCCAATGTGCGTGGAAGCTTGAATAGTTCAAGAGCCTCTTCGAGTGTGATAGTCTCGATACTCTTATCTGCAGGCATCTGAGCAAACTGTGGCTTATCGTTGTCCTCAGCCGAACCAATCTGCACCGCTGGTCCGAAGCGGCATATCTTCACATATACAGGCTTGCCAGTCTTAGGGTCGTTGCCAAGCATACGCTCGCCAGCCTTATGCTCCGATCTTTCGTTCATCACCTTGTCTACCACAGGCTCAAAGTCCTTGTCGAAGCTCTTCATCATCTGCAACCATTCCTCTTTGCCTTCGGCTATCTGGTCGAACTGCTCCTCCACACGTGCGGTGAAGTTGTAGTCCATAATCTCAGGGAAGTTCTTCATCAAGAAGTCGTTAACCACCATACCGATATCTGTAGGCAACAGCTTACCCTTGTCAGAGCCTGCCATCTCGGTCTTGGTCTTCGATGTCTTAACGCCATTCTTCAAGGTGTCTATCACGTATGAGCGTTCCTCTCCATTCTTGTCACCCTTCTGCACATATTCGCGCTGCTGGATGGTAGAGATAGTAGGAGCGTAGGTAGAAGGACGGCCGATGCCCAATTCCTCAAGCTTGTGTACAAGGCTTGCTTCAGTATATCTGGTAGGACCCTGGCTAAATCTTTCTGTAGATGTTATCTCCTCCTGCTGAAGCTCGTCGCCTTCGTTGATAATAGGAAGCAAAGCTGACTCTTCTGCATTCTGGCTGTCGTCGTCGGTAGACTCTGTGTAAACCTTCAAGAAACCGTCGAATGTAACAACCTCGCCATTAGCAACAAACTTATACGAAGAGTTGTTTACGTCGATAGTGATAGTTGTCTTCTCCAACTGTGCGTCAGCCATCTGCGATGCTATGGTGCGCTTCCATATCAAGTTGTAGAGTCTGCGCTCCTGTACCGTTCCTTCTATGGTCTGCTGATCCATAACAGTAGGGCGGATAGCCTCGTGAGCCTCCTGAGCACCCTTAGAACTTGTGTGGTAGTTGCGTCTCTTTGAGAAGTTGTCGCCATAAAGCTCCTTCACCAAAGCTTCGCTACCGTCGAGTGCCAACTGCGATAGGTTTACACTATCGGTACGCATGTATGTGATGCGTCCGTTCTCATATAAGTGCTGAGCCACCATCATGGTCTGGCTAACAGTAAAGCCCAGTTTGCGGGCAGCCTCCTGCTGAAGTGTAGATGTTGTGAAAGGAGGAGCAGGCATACGCTTCAAAGGTTTCTTCTGTATAGAAGCCACGGTGAAGTGAGCATCCTTGCATTGATTCAAGAATTCCACAGCCTCTTCGTGAGTCTTAAAGCGAGTGTCGAGTTCTGCCTTTAGCTCGCTCTTTGTGCCATCGGCTCCAGTAACCTGGAATATGGCATTCACTCTGTAGTATGGCTCACTCTTGAAAGCCTGCATCTCGCGCTCACGCTCCACGATGAGTCTTACTGCTACACTCTGCACACGGCCGGCAGAGAGTGATGGCTTAACCTTGCGCCACAATACTGGCGAGAGCTTAAAACCTACTATACGGTCGAGCACACGGCGAGCCTGCTGTGCATTCACGAGGTTCATATCGAGAAGGCGTGGAGTCTCTATAGCCTTAAGAATAGCCGACTTGGTAATCTCGTGGAACACTATTCGCTTAGTCTTCTCCTCGTCCAATCCTAATACTTCGCAAAGGTGCCAGCTGATGGCTTCTCCTTCGCGGTCCTCATCGGATGCCAACCAAATCTGCTTTGCCTTTTTTGCATTGCTCTTTAGTTCAGCAACGAGTTTCTTTTTCTCCTCAGGAATCTCATAGTGAGGCATCATAGTCTTTTCATCAATGCTCAACTCACGTTTCTTGAGGTCACGAATATGTCCGTAGCTCGACATCACCTTGAAGTCGGAGCCTAAAAACTTCTCTATTGTCTTAGCCTTTGCGGGGCTCTCTACAATCACTAGATTTTCTTGCATACTACGAAATGTATAAATTATGGGGCACAAAAGTAATTAAAACTTTTGCTTATACCTTATTATATATCTATATTTTTGTTTTTTTTAAGGATTTGTGATGTAAAGATGATACAAAAAACACAAAAACCTGTTTTTATTTGGCTGTCTTGATAATAATCGCTATCTTTACGGCAGTTTTATGAATTAAAATATGTTATTTTGACACTCAAACAGCAGTTTTGTTTTATGTGGCTTCCGTTCTTACTCCTAAGACGAGAAGAATTGTAAACCGTCAACGGAAGTCTTAACTCGACATTTACCTTTATTATTGTGTCTAATTGACGGAGACGCAACGACTAACAAATTTAATTGATACATGAAGAAATTTACGTATTCGTTTCTTAGCATTTTGATGTTATTGTTAGCTATGCCACTTGGGGCATTGGCTCGAACTACCGTGACTTTCGATTTTGCAGCTAATCCGTGGGGATTGCCTACGAGTTCTAGCACTGATGCAAAAAATGGTATTATAACATCTCCAATTTTGCAAGATGGTGTAACTCTAACAACTACAGATGGTGGAGGTTCTAATCAAGAAACAAAATTATGGCTTAAGGGTAAAACTATAGAGTTTCGTGCTTATAACGGAGGCTCATTTACTTTCACCGCACCAGAAGGCAAGGTTATAGAGAAAATTGAGTTTACGACATCTGATTTTAATAGCACTCCTGAGGTTGGAACTTACTCTTCTAAGACCTGGACGCAGCCAAAAGAGCAGGTGAATGCCGTAAAGTTTAAAGCAACAGGTAAAACATTTATTTCTAAGGCTATCCTTACAATCGCAGATCCAGGCGAGGGTGCAGAAGTTGTAGTATTGCCAGAGATTGCAGACTTTGCATCTCTCAAGGCTACAGAGAAAGGTAAGGCTGTTAAACTAACTGTTACCAACGGTAAGGTGGTTTATGCTGGAAGCAGAGACTTAATCGTTGAAGACGCTACAGGTGCTATCGACTTCTATAACTGGGGTATTAAAGCTACTGCAGGTCAGGTAATCAATGGTGTTGTTGAGGCTAAGTATGATGAATACTTAGGTATGCCACAGGCTGCAAAGACTGCTAATACCGACGTTGCAGCTCTTACCATTACTGATGGCGAAGCTGTAGCTCCTATAGAAATGGAATTTGCAGACGCTATGAAGGCTACTTCTTATTTGAAGTATGTCACACTTGCTGGCTTTGCTGTCGAAGAAGCTGCAGGTAAGACATACCTCGTAAGTGGTGAAAACAAGATTCAGCTTTACGACAAGTTCCGCGTAGAATATACTCTTCCTGAAAATATCCAGAGCATTAGCGGTATCATCATTCCTTACGTAACAAGTGGTTCTACTATCGTAGAGATTGCTCCTACAAGTGCGGAGGATATCGTTGCTAAGCCTGCACTTCCTGAAGGTGATGTAACAGCAAAATATCTTGTAAACCCAGGTTTCGAGACTTGTGAAGCTGCAACAGGTAAGGTTGCTACTGCAGGTTCTGCACAGGGTACAGACTATGAGGCAGTAGGTTGGAAGCTTGTTTCTTCTGCCGCTTGGTCTAATAGTGCTGCATTCGCTTATGGTAGCGATGCTTCTCTTAATGATGCTGCTGTTCCTGCAACCGATAATGCTGGTAACACAGGTAAAGCTCTTGGTTTCACAGTAGGATGGGGTGGTACAAACTCTTATCAGTCAGCAGCAGAAGTTGTACTGCCTGCTGGTTACTATACGTTGAAGGCTCACGCTTATAATGGCGGTACTGCTACTCAGTTTGCTTCTAAGCTTGGTTTTGCTACTGCCGACAAGGCTTACACAAGTACCAAGAATAGCTTTGCTTTGAATGAGTGGGTGGAGGATGTAGTAGAATTCACTCTTGACTCTGAAACTACAGGTCATTTCACTATTGGTGGTGCTGCCGTAAGTGGTGGCTCTGGCGCAAATGGTAAGGTATTCTTCGATAATATCACCCTTGAGCGTCAGGATTTACTCGCAGCAGCAAACAATAATCTCGCTAAGGAGATTGCTGCTGCTAAGGAGATAGCAAATGCAGGTCTTGCTTCGACAGCCGACCTTCTTGCTGCTATCGCTACAGCAGAGGCTGCAGCAACAAAGACAGACTATAAAGAGATTTTTGCAGCTATCGAGCCATTGAAGGCTGCAGTTGCTGCATACAACGATGTAAATGCTCACTTCGTAGCATTTGCTGATGCAAAGGCAAAGTATGCAACTCTTGATACTAAATATGCAACCGAGGCAAAGATTGCGGCAGTAAATGCTATTGCAGCAAAGACCCCTGCTACAGCTGATGAGGCAGACGCTTTGAAGGCAGACTATATTAAGGCAGTTCGTGTACTTGCAGAGTCTAATGCTTTGGCAGAAGGCGTAGAGGGTGCTACCAACTATACTGAGTCTATCAAGAATGCTAATGCTGAGGCTTTGGATGGTTGGACAACAGCTCTTGGCGAAATCAATAAGGGTAAGATTGAAATCAAGAATGGTGAACCATTCACCGATGCAGAGGCTAACTCTACTCACACTTACTTTGATGGTGGTAGCTGGGGCGACAAGGCTTGGGACGTAACATTCTCTCAGGATGTTACATTGCCTAAGGGTAAGTATTTGCTCACAGCAACATCACGTGCATCTGTAGACCTTGCTTCATTTACTCTCTTTGCAGGTGAGACTCGTGCAGCTATGCAGCATGTTGGTAATGCAGGCGAACTCTTCGATCGCGGTTGGAATGATTGCTCTGTAGAGTTTGAGGTTACTGAGGAGGATGCTACAGTAAACCTTGGTGTACAGGGCGTTGCCGACAAGCAGTATCAGTGGATGTCATTCACCCGCTTCCGTCTTGTTAAGGTTGGTGAAGTCGCGCCAAGCGTAATAGAGGTTGACAACATCGCTGGTCTTAGCAAGGTTGAAGGTGGCGAAATGGAGGATCCAAGCGTTAAGCTCATGTTGAAGGATGCCAAGATTACTTACGTTCAGAATACTGAAGGTGACGTTGATCCTGAATATTCTGTAATGTATGCATTGCTTGAAGACGAGAGCGGTGCTGTCGAAATCTCTGATCTCGTAGCTAAGGCTAAACTCAACAATTGGTTCAAAGGTGAACTTAAGGAGGGTGTTGCTCTAAATGGTTATGTTATTGTTGACTATAGCTCATTCTTCCCAAGATTGGTTGTGAATGATGAAACAGCAAAGTCTGAGATTACAATCACTCCTACCGAAATTACTCCTACTGTTGTAACAATTGCTGATGTTCAGAAACCAGAGAACCATCTGCGTATGTTCGAACTTCAGAATGTGGAACTTGTCAAAGAAGATGGATCATACGCATTCAAGCAGGATGGTAATATTATTGCTGCAGTAGATATGTTCAAAAATATGCTTGATGAGATGCCTACTAACCTTGAAAGCGTTAAAGGTGTATTGTTCCTTGATATGGAATCATACTGCTTCGTACCAACCTCTTATCTCGATCGCCCTTCTCCAGCACCTATCGAGGTTAACAGCATTGCAGAGTTGAACAAGCTTGGTGAAGAGTACGAAGGTGCAACTATTGAGTTGAAGCTTACAGATGCTCAGATTACTGTAGCTGACGCTTCAATGTCTTCTGCAATCATCGAAGATAAGACTGGCGCATTTAATGCTCAGTACTTCTTTGCTGAGGCTGGTGAAATGTTGGAAGGCGAGTTCAAGCAGGGTACAGTTCTCAATGGCTACCTCTATGCAACATATAGCTATGGTTCAATCGAAGTATGTGATCTTACTGCAGAATCTGCAATCACTCCTACCGAGGCTCCTGTAGTTCCTACCGAGGCAGACTTCGCAGAGGTATTGAAGGCAGAGAACAACTACCGTCTCTATGAGTTCAAGAATATTACTGTAAACAAGAACGAGTTAGATCACTTCCAGCTTGTTAAGGGTGATGCTAAGGCTGAAATCTCTGACAGAACTCGCTCACTCGAAGAGTCTATGATGGCTACTGTAGAGAGCGTAGTTGGTTACTTCCGCGTAGTTGGTGATGAAGCTGAGTTCACACTCATCTCTTACAAGACTGCTACTCCTGATGGTATCTCAGCTCTTGAGGTTGCTGCTAAGAATGCTGCCGTTTACAACTTGAACGGTGCAAAGGTTCGCAACATCGGTGAGTCTGTTAAAGGCTTGGCTAAGGGTATCTACGTAGTAGGTGGCAAGAAGATCGTTGTTAAGTAAACAAACATCTATGATAAGGCATTCGGCCTTATTGGAAACATAAAAAAGAAACGGCATTCGCACATTGCGAATGCCGTTTCTTTTTTATTTGAGCTCTTATATTTGCGCTCTTATATAGGCACACCCGATAAATAAGGGGGACAGCTATGACTTGCCTGGAAGGCAACACACATCGGCTTGCCGATGTAGGTAACCGGGGGCAAGCGCAGCGTAGCCCTCGGTAGGAAAGAGCAAGCTGATAATAGCCTGGAAGGCTTTACCTCGACATTCAGCTCAGGCAGATAGCTCAAAAATCTTTTCTATAGCCTAAAGACTATCTAAAGTTATATTGCAAGACAAAGTGGGTTGTGTTTTTAAGACAACAAATACAACATGTACAACAAATACAACCAAGGCTTGACGCCATGAGAAAAGATTCGCTTATATTTCACAGAGAGAATGTTTGAATAATGAAAGACCAAGGTAAAGCCTTCCAGGCTATTGGTAGATTACAAGCATTACCGCGCACATCCTCGTCACTATCGTTCCGAGTATGTACGCGGTTACCTACATCGCAAGCGATGTGTATAGCCTTCCAGGCTAGTTGTTGCGAATATTCCCCATGAAATATCCATTGAGCTTTGAACTTATGTTGTTTATTTTAGCGTTTCTGCTCTTCAATAAAAACGTCAATTTCCCCTAGATAGCCGATTTCTTTGGGGAGTACGAACATATTATTGGGATTTACATACTTTCTAAAGTGTTCTTTGATTTCTGAAATATCCAAATCTTCAATGCTCGTATTTGTATTGAATCCTACAGGTTGAATATGGCATAATTTCCAATTTTGCAACGAATATCGACCTAGTGGCTTGGTGTATTTACCCTTTTTTACAATCTCATTTGTTGCCATAAAGACCATTGGCAATTCATTGTTTTGTAACAGCTTTTTTATATCGTTCAAAGTAAAGACATTGCCTTTTAGCACATTCCAAAATACCCAAATTGCTACAGTATTATCTGAGACTATAATTTCTCTTCCGCAAGGGTGGTTAAATGCTTGACCTCGTTTACTTGTTTCTTTTCGAATAATCAATGGCATCGTTTTATCATCAACCCATTCTTCAATTAAATTATCCCATTTTCTTAGTATTTCATTATCTATTGATGGGTTGTGTGGAGAATTACGCCATAGTATCCCTATTTCTTTTATTTTTTGTCGTATATCGTCACCTACAATATCTTTTTGAAGTGTACTTGTTTTTTGTATATTCTTAGTAATTTGCTTTTCCGTATTATTATCTCCTTGTTTTTGGCTTGATATTAAAAATGGTTTTGCTCGTTCGGGTGGATACTTATAACTATACAATCTACCCTCTTGATAGCTTTTTGTTTTAATGACATTTGCAAATACACTATAGAAATCAGCCTTTGTGAACATAAATGTTCCATCTGGAGTATGTACAACAAAAGAATCATTCTCTTTCAAAGGCTCAATGATATCTGCCTTGAAACATAATCTACTATATTTATATTCTACCATATGTTTACTATTTAAATAAACTATACTGCAAATATACTCATTTTTTAATGAAAAGGATTAAATGCGCTGTTATTATCTTTGAGAAAATCTCCTGTAAGAATGCTCATTGGCGTGAGCCTAGGTTGTATTTGTTGTACATATTGTATTTGTTGTTTTAAAAAATAGACCTTGGTAAATCTTCTAGAATTGAATGTTGAGGTACGATCTTCCAGGTTGGTCTGCTATTGATATTTACCTTGCGTTTATCCTTTAGTCTATAACAAGATACAACCACAGAATGTTATGAACTTATTTTTTTATTTCTCTAATAAAAAATCGTTTACAAATCACTAAGAATGAAAGAGTAAAAAAGGTGATTTTTGCATTATGACTGGATGATAAGCCTTTATGTGATGTTGGAGTGTGGAAATTGTTGCGATTTTATGTGCTTTTGCGGCTGTTGTACTTGCTTGTGTAAGTGTGTTAATATGTTGTGTTATATATTATTAGCTAATAAGCATGGTAGACGTAATGTTGTAGGCTGTTATTATATTTGAATATATTTGTTAGTAAGCAAAGCAAGTTTTGATAGAAAGCAAAAATACGTTTGATAGAAAGCATAGCAAAATTTGGTAGAAAGCATAGATCAAACGAAGCAGGCTTCGTAGTCGAAGTAATTAAGGTAAAATATCGATACTAATTGCTTCCGTGAATGCTATAATATGACTCTATAGAAAATAGTAAAGGATACACCAAAGCAAATGGCTTTAATGTATCCTCTATTTTTATAGCTTTTATCATAAACGGCAAGTAGTTTTTGGCTATTTGCTTATTTTATAGCTCTTCTTGTTGCCCTTATTTCCGCTTAGGCTAACAACGTAAATACCATGACCGAGAGAGCTGTAGGCAGCAGATAATGATGAGGCTTCGGAGCCTGAATTTATGGTTCTGCCATACATGTCTGTTATTATCCATGAGGTGAAGGCTGTAGCCTCGGCTTTAGGACTATCTATTCCTGTTGCTGCATCCCAAAGGTCAAGTTCCTCGGTGTTGAGCACATAGCAGTCAGACTGATTTGTAGGATTATAGTTGGCAACGAAAGCCACTACATTCATCTTTGTCATATCCCAAGCTTCATCGAGAGTGGTGGTGTAGTTGCACTTATATCCATTTTCGATGTCTATCTTGTCGCCCCAAGTAGGAGTCAAAGATACTCGTGGCGAATGACGATGATAGAAACCACCCTTAGCGCCAGTTTGTCGCTTTGTAAAGATGCTGTCTTCGGTAAGGAATACATATAGGCGAACGCTGTCTGGAGTAGCCAATGGCAATAGCTGTTTGCCCTCTACCTGTATGCTTACGTTTCTTGTCGAAGTGTTTAGCTCCTTAGTGATGTTTACTGTTGCAAGCGCCGGAGTCTGCTTAGCCATTTTGTATGCCGCTAAAACGTTTTCTACATTGGCTTTGAGAATAGGAGTTTCGTATTCGAATATCTCAGGCAATGTTTTGCGGAAGTCGCTACGGTCTACGAGTATAGCAGGCGCAAAAGTGCGATAAGAAGGATAGAACCATTCATATTCTAAGCTTGTTGGAATCGTGTATTTGTCAGTCATGAAGCCTGCATGATGACCAATCTCTATGATATCGGTCAAGTCTTTTATAGCATTGTTGATAGCCAAGTGGGCAGCAGGACAGCCAGAGCAATTCTCGGTAGAGAATGTTTCCAACAACACCTTACGGTCTTGATAAGAGTCGCGGCACTTAGTTAGCACGCTCTCCGACCAGTTGTCGGCAGCCACAGCATCAGCCTCGTCGTTCACGCTCTTTATGCAGAGGCGGAGGTTGTAGTCGCCATTTGCAGGCACTTTCATCTGCGACAATTCAAACGACCCTTCGCGGCGTGATGATGTTTGCAGACCTTCTACGCGCTCAGAGCATAGCTCCTTGTCGCCATCGTATAGAGCAAAGGTAAGGCTGTGTACAGGAGCAACACCAAGGTTTTGGTATTTTCCGAAGTAGTTGATTTTGGTACCAGGTTTTACGTAGCTTGGCATATTTGTTACGCCCAATCTTACATTTTGCCGAGGCTTATTGTCGCCAGCTATCGTGGCAAGCAATGAAGCACTATAGTTGTCTTCGTACAATGTCCATTTACCATTTTTACCTTTGATATATTCAGGATTCTTCACCAGCTGAGTGCCGTAGCATATATATTGGCTCTCTTTGATGGTGTAGCCAATATATAGGGCAGAACCATCTATGGTGTAAGGCTTAGCAAGCTCGAATGTATTCCATTTAGCCTTTTTGGCATCAACGGTCTCCTTGTAGAAAGGTTCGCCGTTGAGGTCGTGGCTCAGGAAAATGGTTATAGCTCCGTTTGCTGTTGTGTCTGGAAAAGCAATCTGAATGTTGATGATCTGACAACCCTTGTATGCCGACATATAGTCAGCATCGAAGAATATAGCAGAGCCTACGTCGGTAGCGCCCTTTACCGATTCCAAACCTGCCGACGATTTCTTGTTGTTGCCTATGATAAGCGTGGTATTTGCTGTGTCGGCATACGCATTAATACCAAAAAGAACCATGAGCGTAGCGCCCATGATTCTCTTTTTGTTATTTGATATAAAGCTCATAATAGAGTTTTTGGTTATATTATTTGTAATTGAACTTTCGCAAGTTCAGAAGTTATAGAATTTAAAGAAGTTATCGCTCCCGTTGGTCGCTAGAAGTTAAAGCCAATAGTCTTTTTGCTAGAGATTTGGCAGTAAAAGCATATGGCTTTAACTTCTTTAACTCCTTTTATTGGCTTTCCCTTCGGCCGCCGAACTTCGTTTCTTTAACTTCTCCCACATGCGAAACTTTAGTTTGTAATAGCTTACTTAACAACCTTGAAAGTCTTTTCGCCCTTAGCGGTTTCAACCTTCACGATGTATGTGCCAGCAGCCTTGCCAGCGAGGTTTACAGGTGTGCCTTGAGCAACGGTAGCTACGAGAGCGCCATTGGCAGCATAAACCTTAGCAGAAGTATATTCGCCATTGATATAAACGAGGTTGCCACCAGCATAGCGGATGCTTACGTGGTTGCGAATGTTCTCGATGTTCTTAACAGCATTAACGTCTGATTCGTATTTGATAACAGGGTAGTTCCATGTAACGCCAGAACCATCACCTGTTACACCACCACCTGCAATCACCTTACCATCGTTGCTGCAGCACATTGCAGGGTACAATTCTGTTGGGGAGATTTTCTTGCCGCCACCACCGCAAGTAAATATCTCGTCTACATAAACGAGCTTGTCGTCGTTGGTGAATATAAATGGGCTATTCATGCCTGCTGCATCAGCATAGTAGCCATACATGTTGCCCTCGCCATCGATAGAAAGAATAGTACCTCCGTTGAAGTTAGTTTCTTCCTTGTTCTCACTTTCCTCTTCTTCGCCATTATCTTCTTCGCCACAATTGAAGAGCTGTACGAGTTCACCATCGCGAATGAAAGCAGGGTTGAAACCACCGCTACCAGCAACGTTCAATCCAACGATAGTCTTACCATCATCGCTGATGTCGCGAACGAAGAACTGGGTGAAAGTTGCTGAGTCTGCCTGCTCAACGAGTTTGCCGTCTACATAAAGTTTGTTGTGACCAGCTTTTCCGAGGTTGCTGAATACAGTCTTGATAACATAGCTATCTCCCTTCTTTTCCCAAAGGATAGGGCAGTCGCGCATGATTTCATAAACCATTCCTTCGAGGATAGTCTTTTCGCCAACCTTAATACTTGCATGACCTGCGATATACTTGCCGTCAGCAGTTATGGCGCGAGCCTCCTGTGAGAAGTCTTCGGTTTTAGCTTGCGTTAAAGAGTAGCCTTCTGGTACAGGTAGTTGCTGCCAATCGCCTGTTATAGTGCGCCATCCTGGATAAGCCACACTTTTCTTCTCCTCGTCTTCGCGCTGCTCGAAGCTACCAACGATGATACCATCGTTAGAAACGTCGCATGCAGAAATGCGGTTGTATGTAGTTCCGAGTGGAGTAAGCTCTGTAGGGTCTGAGAACTGCCAAAGGTAAGCACCACCTAATTGGAATACCATCTGTGCATCGTCGTAGCCTACTGCATAGTTGCCGTTTGATGATACATGCTGGAACCAGCCAGCGGCAAACTGTTGGTCACCAAACTCTGGGTCTACGATAGGAAAATCTTTGAAATTCTGTTCGATATAGTCCTGCGCATTAACTGTTTGTGGGGCAGAAAACGCAAGTGCGGTTGTACAAGCGCAGGTAAGTAAAAGTTTGTTCATACTATAACCTTTTAAATTAATAATTATCGTTAATCTTGCTGCAAAAGTACTCAATTATTCTTATAAGTCCAAAGTCTTTGCTAACAATTGTTGACATATTACTATTAAAAATGGCTCATATTGTGATAAAACTGTAATAAATATGTGGGGTAATGGAAAAAATAGTCTAATTTTGCAAGCGCTTAGCAGACACTACGATAGTCGGGAAGCATAAATTTAAAGGAAATATTATAGTTAAGATACAATATGGTATTAAATTATATTTGGATAGCTTTTTTCGTGATAGCATTCGTCTTTGCTATCATAGGACTTGTCATGGGAGATACCACCATCTTCCAAAAGATAGTAGACTCTACCTTCGACTCTTCAAAGAATGCCTTCGAAATATCGCTCGGACTCACCGGAGTGCTTGCCCTTTGGCTTGGCATCATGAAGATAGGTGAGAAGGCTGGGGTAGTGAATGTGTTGGCTCGTGCACTAAGCCCTGTATTCACCAAGCTGTTTCCTGATATTCCAAAGAATCATCCCGTGATGGGAAGCATATTTATGAATATTGCATCAAATATGCTTGGTCTTGATAATGCAGCCACTCCTACAGGATTGAAGGCTATGGCACAGATGCAGGATCTAAACCAAAAGAAGGATACGGCAACAAATCCGATGATAATGTTCTTGGTGCTCAACACCTCAGGACTAACCATCATCCCTACCACTATCCTTGCTTTCCGTGCGTCGTATGGTGCAGCACAGCCTACCGATGTTTTTATCCCAATATTGTTGGCTACGCTTGTAGCAACCCTTGCCGGCATCATCATTACCTCGCTTTGGCAACGAATAAACATCCTGCATCCTGTGTTGCTCTTCACAATCTTTGGTATGTGTGCCTTTGTGGGCATCATTATCTGGGGCTTTGGTCAGATGGATAAAGACACGATGAATACCGTGACCACGGTGGCATCGAATATGATACTCCTTGGCATCATCCTCAGCTTTATCTTGGCAGGCTTTTTCAAGAAGGTGAATGTATATGATGCTTTTATTGAGGGAGCAAAAGAAGGTTTCACTACAGCTGTAAAGATAATCCCTTATCTTGTTGCTATCCTTGTAGGTATCGGAGTGTTTCGTGCTTCGGGAGCTATGGATATGGTTATTCGTGGCATTTCATGGTCGGTAGAACAATGTGGTTTCAACTCCGACTTCGTAGGCGCTCTGCCTACTGCTATCATGAAGCCGCTATCGGGAAGTGGAGCACGAGGTATGATGCTTGAGGCAATGAAGAACTATGGTCCAGACTCCTTTGTTGGTCGCTTGAGCTGCATCTTCCAAGGTTCTACCGATACCACCTTCTATATCCTTGCAGTATACTTCGGTAGCGTTAGCATCAGAAACACTCGTCATGCTGTTGCTTGTGGCTTATTAGCCGATTTGGCAGGAGTGTTTGCAGCAATTATTATCGCTTATTTATTCTTTTAAAGGTAAAAAGGTAAAAAAATAAAAAGGTAAAAATAATACTAATTGATAAAAATATAAAATATGGGTGGCAATGTAATCTATGATTTAAGTAAGAAATTTGCTATTCGGATAGTTAATCTTTATGTTTTTCTTAAAGAAGAAAAACATGAATATGTTATGTCTAAGCAAATATATCGATGTGGTACAAGTATTGGGGCTAATATTGCTGAAAGTATTTATGCACAAAGTACCGCAGACTATATCAGCAAGTTAAGTATCGCTTTAAAAGAAGCTAGTGAAACACTTTATTGGTTAGAAATTCTAAATGAGGCAGACATTATAACATCAATACAATATGAATCTATTTCAAATGATGTTAAAATAATAATCGGAACTCTTGTAAATATAATAAAGAAATTAAAACAAACGGATTAATAAATAAAAGTGAATAAGGAAAGAGGTAATGTTAGTTTTTTACCTTTTTACTTTTTTACTTTTTTACCTTTATAAGTATGGCAAGTTTAAAGTCACTCGCAAAAGATACTGCTATTTATGGTATGAGCAGTATTATTGGCAGATTCTTGAACTATCTGCTGGTGCCACTATACACGGCAAAGATTAGTGCCGCAAGTGGTGGCTATGGTGTTATCACCAACATGTATGCCTATACGGCATTAATCCTCGTTATTTTGACTTACGGTATGGAGACCACCTTCTTCCGCTTCGTCAACAAAGAAGAGGAAAACTCGGAGAAAGTATACCATACTGTGTTGTGTATGGTAGGAACAACATCATTGCTGTTCATTGCTTTGGTGTTCCTCTTTATTTCTCCTTTAAGCAATCTGATGGGCTATGCCGATCATCCTGCTTATGTATGGACAATGTTTGTCACCGTGGCGATAGATGCTTTCCAATGTATACCTTTCGCATACCTTAGATTTAAGAAGCGTCCGCTGAAGTTTGCTGCTTTCAAGTTGCTTTTCATCGGTATGAATATCTTGCTCAACATCGTTTACTATGTCTTTATGGATGGTCACGACGTGGGCTATGCCTTCTATATCAACCTTGTTTGTACTGCTTCTATCACCTTCTGTTTCTATAAAGAGATTGTCGAAGGCTTCCGTGGCGAAAAGGCTTCTTGGGCAGAAACCAAGGTGCTCGTTAAGAAGATGCTTGGCTATAGCTGGCCTGTCCTTGTGCTTGGTATTGCTGGCATATTGAACCAGACAGCCGACAAGATTCTGTTCCCATATATATATAAAGGTGCAAATGCCCACGAACAACTCGGTATCTATGGTGCAGCATCAAAGATTGCCATGATAATGGCGATGATAACTCAGGCTTTTCGCTTTGCCTACGAACCTTTCGTGTTTGGCAATGCTAAAGAGAAAGACAATAGAAAGATGTATGCTTCGGCAATGAAATATTTCGTTATCTTCACCCTCTTGGCTTTCCTCGTGGTGGTAGGATATATGGATTTGCTTCGCCATATCATCGGTCGCGACTATTGGGAAGGCTTGAATGTGGTGCCTATTGTGATGGCTGCCGAGATAATGATGGGAGTATATTTCAATCTTAGCTTCTGGTATAAGCTCATAGACAAGACCATCTGGGGAGCCTATTTTTCAGGCATCGGTTGCTTGGTATTGATAGCCATCAACCTAATCTTTGTTCCGCAGTATGGCTATATCGCTTGTGCTTGGGCAGGCTTTGCAGGCTATGGCACAGCTATGGTGTTGTCGTATATCGTGGGTCAGAAGAAATATCCTATCGACTATCCTGTTAAGGATATTATGATATATGTGGTTCTTGCCATAGTGCTCTTTGCAGGTATGACCCAGGTAAACAAATATCTATCTCCAATAATGGCTCTCGCTGCCAATACCGTTCTTATCCTCATCTTCACAGCCTATCTCGTGAAGAAGGATTTCCCATTGAGCAGTCTGCCTGTAGTTGGTAAGTATTTTAGAAAGTGAGAGAGCGATTAGCCAGCAGACTTTGTCTGAATGATATTGCCGAACTATGCGCAGTAGTGGCAGGCAACGAGAATAATCATCGAAAGGAAGAGCTTTATCAGCTCTCTTTCGATGATAACAATCGTGTGGCAAACAATGCCTTTTGGATATTTACTCATTTCGATGACTTCAATAACCAATGGCTCTATCAGAAGCATGATGATTTGATAGATAGAGTTATGGTAGAGAAGAATGAAACCAATCGTCGCCTGATGCTCTCCCTTCTTCTTCGCCAACCATTCGAAGAAGAATCCCTTCGCTCCGATTTCATCGACTTTTGTGAGTCAAAGATAACAGCTTGCTCGCAGCCTTATGCCATCAGAGCCTATTGCATGAAGCTTGCCTATGAGCAAATGAAGTATTATCCAGAATTGCTCGCTGAGCTAAAGGCTACATTGGATATGCTATCGCAAGAACCCTTGTCGCCCGCCTTGCTGTCTGCTAAGAATCAGGTGATGAAGAAAATAAAGAAAAGCCTTGGTGGTTTCGAGAAATAGTCGTAACTTTACAAGCGTAATATCCTAACAATATAATATATAAATGAATGGAGATACAATTGAACGATTATCACAAGAAGGTCAATGCACTGAAGATGGCTTCAATGGCTTATTGGCGAGAGCATCCGCTTTCGCAGGAGGAGTGCTTAGCTCAATTCAAGCGCTTGCGGGAACAACGGCTTGCAAGGGAGTCCAAATTGCAAGGCTAAAAGATTGGGCAAAGGAGAATGATTGCTGGATTGAAAATCCGGAATCATTAGGTGTGTTCTCTGATCGAGGTTCAGAGAACGAGGTTTATATGGCCAATGATGGAATACATGTCTATAAACTTAACGACTTTCGTTATTCTGATGACAACCTTACTCCATTCTTTGATAGAATTGTGGCTCATAACCAATACTTTCCAGATTGCGCCTACGATTTCATCGGTTTCTCACAGAATCGAGACGGCAAGATTTGCGCAGTCCTTCGCCAACAGCTTGTTGTAAATGCGAGGGAAGCTACTCCCGAAGAAATCAAGGCTGAGTTTGAGCGCATCGGTTTTCACGCAGAAGACAATGGAGAATATTTCACCAATGGCATTCACGACATCTTCGATGCCGTGCCTAACAACGTGCTAGTTGGAGATGACGGCAACTACTATTTCATAGATACCATCATCTTCAAATCTGATACAAATGGTTTGGATACTTACAAAAAGTATTCGCCAAACTATTTGAAAAGTTAAAAGCGTTCATAAGAAGTTGTACATCTTGTGAATGCTTTTTTACTATTTTATTTCTTAGTATTTATCTACTTAGAATATATTGTGATTACACTTTTTAGTTCGACTTTTTGTAAATTGTTACACTTTTAAGGACGACTTTTTGTGATTTACCACACTTTTAAGGACGACTTTTGGTAGAAATTAAAATAAAAATAGTATCTTTGCAACATAAAACTCTCAATGTGTCAGAATGTTATGAAGAGAAATGCTATTAAAGAACTATATGAGTGGAAAGAAAACAACGACCGAAAGCCGTTGGTAATCCTTGGAGCAAGACAAGTTGGCAAGACTTGGCTGATGAAAGAGTTTGGTAAAGAGGCATATAAGAAATGTGCTTATGTTAACTTTGAGGATAATGATGACCTTCGTGGAACGTTCGAGCATGATTTTGACATTCAGCGTATCATTGCCAATCTACAATGGGCAACAGATGTAACAATTGACGAAGATACTCTTATTATTCTTGACGAAATACAAGAAGCTCCACGTGGCATTACGGCATTGAAGTATTTTCAAGAAAAAGCCCCTCAATATCATGTTATAGCTGCAGGCTCCTTGCTGGGTATAGCCATGCATAAGAATGATTCGTTTCCTGTAGGTAAGGTTGATTTTATGCATCTTTATCCTCTTTCATTCTATGAGTTTTTGAATGCTATAGGAGAAAAGAAGATGGTAGATTTACTCCAAGCAAAAGACTGGACAATGCTAACGATGGTTAGAGCAAAGTTTGAGGAACGTTTGCGTCAATACTATTTCGTTGGTGGTATGCCTGCTGCTGTATTAGCATTCGTGAATGATGGAGATTTGAACAAAGTTAGAACAATACAGAAATCTATAATAGAAGCCTATGAGCGTGATTTCTCAAAGCATGCACCTGCTATAGAGGTTCCAAGAATAAGGATGGTTTGGCATTCTATTCCTTCTCAACTTTCAAAAGAGAATAGGAAGTTTATTTATGGAATGATAAAAGAAGGTGCCCGTGCAAAGGATTTTGAGCTTGCCATAGAATGGCTTAAGGATGCAGGACTTATCTATAAGGTAAATCGATGCAAGAAAGCTCAACTCCCACTTGCTGCTTATGAGGATTTCTCAGCCTTTAAGATGTTTCTGTCGGATATAGGATTGATGGGAGCTATGAGCAACATCCCTGTACAAAGTCTTTTGAATGGCAATATGCTATTTTCTGATTTTAAGGGAGCTCTTACAGAACAGTTTGTGCTGCAACAGATGAAAACCAACCAGTCTTTATCTATATATTATTGGTCGGCAGATAATTCAAGAGGCGAGATAGATTTCTTAGTACAGCAAGAGGAAAAGGTTATTCCAATAGAAGTAAAAGCGGAAGAAAACCTTCAGGCTAAGAGTCTGCGTATGTTTGTAGAACGCAATCCTGGCTTAAAAGGATACCGATTCTCTATGTCGCCATATAGGGAGCAAGATTGGCTTGTCAACTATCCTCTATATTCTGTATTAACAATATTGGGACAAAAAGAGGGATAAAGCATAATTTGTACCAAAACATTGGGTAAACGGATTAAATTAATTATCTTTGCAGAAGATAGGCTGCACTCGGCAATCTGAAAGTAAACTTTCATTGCGCTCGTTTGCACTATCTTTGCAACATCGTATTAAGCAAACAACGTCTATGAGTAAAGAAAAAGCCAACAACGACTTTGCTGCCTTCGACGAGTATCTTCGACAAGGTGAGCCTTCGCAGAAGGAGAGTGCTGAGAACTGGAAGACGGCTATCGGATTGCAGGCTGTAGATGGACTGCAACCATCTGCGTATCTCATAGATGTGGCTAAACGAAATATTGAAGGTGAAATATCTCTGGATGAAACCAGAAAACTTATTGACTCTTACTATCAGAGCAAGACGGTTCGCACACCGAAAGATGAAGAAGAGGAAGAAGCTGATAAGGTTTCGGCTAACATTGCCAAGATTCTTGCCAGCAAAACTTTTGCCTTCAATACCAACGGTTACATATCTCTGCACCGAAGAATATTCGAAGGGGTATTCAAGCACGCAGGAGAAATCCGCCAGTATGATATTTCCAAGAAAGAATGGGTGCTCGAAGGAGAATCCGTAAATTACCTAAATTGGGAAGACTTGCGAAGAGCCTTGGATTGGGATATAGAGCAAGAGAAGAATTTCCAATATAAAGGTCTGACAGATGATGAGAAGATAGAGCATATTGCTAAATTCATTTCAGGCATTTGGCAAATCCATGCTTTTAGAGAGGGCAATACTCGAACCACAGCGATTTTCACCATACAATATCTCCGTTCGTTAGGCTATGAGGTGAACAACGATATGTTTGCCCAGCATTCCTGGTACTTCCGCAATGCTTTGGTTCGTGCCAACTATCGCAACATTCAAAAGGGTATAGAATACTCTCCTGTCTATCTGGTTCGTTTCTTCAGGAACTTACTTCTAAAAGATGGGTGGGTACTTAAAAATAGATACTTGCATATCCGACCGACAGATGATTGGAAAGAGCAGCCGAACTTAAAGGCTCAAACAGAAAGTGGACAGAAACACAACTTTATAAATAAAGAGTGGACAGAAAATGTCCCAAGTTCGTCCCAAGTTCGTCCCAAGTTTGTCCCAAGCTCGTCCCAAGTAGAACAACTCATTATTCGCATAAATAAGGATTATCAATCTATATGTGATATGATGAGCCTATTTGGGTTAAAGAACAGGACGAGATTTAGAAAGGAATACATTACTCCAGCCATTGCAGAAGGTGCCTTGGAGATGAAATACCCAAACACCCCTCAACATCCTCGTCAGCAATATAGAATGACGGAACTGGCGAAGACTTGGAAAGAATGGTATGAGAAAAAGAATAAATAACATCATAATAAAAACAGAAAAACAAGTAATGAAGAAAAAAGCAACAGTCCTTATCGCTTCGATGATGGCATTCTGCGGACTCAACACCGCACATGCTGACGAAGGTATGTGGACAATCTACAACTTGCCTAATGCTGTTTACAACATTATGCAGCAGGAAGGTTTCAAGATGACTTATGATCAGCTCTACAATGGCGAGAACGCCTTGAAGAACGCAGTAGTTAACTTCTCTGGTTATTGCTCTGGCGTTGTGGTATCGCCAGACGGTCTTGTGTTTACCAACCACCATTGTGGTTTCGAAGCTATTCGCTCACATTCTACCGTAGAGCACGACTATATGCTCAACGGTTTCTATGCTAAGAGCTTCGAAGAGGAATTGCCTAACGAGGATATGTTCGTTAGCTTTATGATTGATCAGAAGGATGTTACCGATCGCCTTACTGCACTTGGCATCGACAACATGAACTCTAACGATCAGGCTAACCTCATCGACTCTTTGCAGAATGCTCTTACCGATTCTATTAAGAAGGTAGACTCTACTCTCCATATAGATATCGATGCTTTCTATGAGGGTAACAAGTATTATGCTACTACATATCAGGACTTCACCGACCTCCGCTTGGTGTTTACCGTGCCTAAGTCAATGGGTAAGTTTGGTGGCGAGACTGACAACTGGATGTGGCCACGTCAGACTTGCGACTTCTCTGTATTCCGTATCTATGCCGACCCTAAGACCAATGGTCCTGCTGCATATAGCAAGGACAATGTGCCTTACCATCCAAAGCGTTGGGCTCAGGTTAGCATGCAGGGATATAAGGAAGGCGACTACGCTATGACCATCGGTTATCCTGGTTCTACAAGCCGCTACCTATCAAGCTTTGGTATCCACGAGATGCGCGATGCACAGAATGCTCCTCGTGCTCAGGTGCGTGGTGTAAAGCAGGATGTGATGATTCGCCATATGCGTGCCGACGAGGCAGTACGTATCAAGTATGATTCTAAGTATGCTCAGAGCTCTAACTATTGGAAGAACTCGCTTGGTATGAACAAGTGTATCGACTCTATCGGCATCATCAATTTGAAGCGCGACTACGAGAAGCGTATCAAGGCTTATCAGGATTCTACAGGCTATCTGAAGGGACAGCTCGACTTCGATAAGATGAAGCAACTCTATGACAAGCGCTTCGAATATATGAAGGTTTGGACTAACTATAGCGAGGCTTTCCGTCGTACCAATGAGTTTACTACCCGTGCTATGGCTCTCGACAGAATGGAAGTTAAGGGACCAAAGAACAAGAAGTCGAAGCAGTATATAGAGTTTGCTGACAATAGCGAGGAATGGGATGAGGCTCTCGACAAGGAGGTGCTCGCAGTATTGATGAAGAACTATCGCGAGCATGTAGATAGCAAATATCTTCCTAAGTTCTATGCTACCATCGACAGTAAGTTTGGTGGCGACTATGCTAAGTATGTAGACTATCTCTATGCTAACTCATTCCTTATGAAGAGTGGTAAGCCTATCTACATCAACCGCAAGTCATATCTCAAAGACCCAGGTGTGCAGCTTGGTCTCGACCTCTTGGAGGTGCTCGGCGTATTGCGTGAAAACATCAATAGCGTAAGCGACGATATCAACAAGCAGGAGAAATATCTCTGTGCTGCTAAGCTTCGTATGGAAGAAGACCTTCCTCATTATTCAGATGCTAACTTCACCATGCGTTTGAGCTATGGTCAGGTAGGAGGCTTCGACCTTGGTGGTAAGCCTTCGGGCTATTATACTACTGCCGAGAGCATCGTTGAGAAGATGGATAAGGGCGACAAGATTATCGACTATCAGGCAGAGCCTATCATGCGCAATCTCTTTAGCTCTAACAACTTTGGTAAGTATGTAGACCCAACAACAGGTAAGTTCCAGCTCTGCTTCCTCACCAACAATGATATCACAGGCGGTAACTCTGGTTCACCTATGTTTGATGGTAATGGCAACCTCATTGGACTTGCCTTCGATGGCAACTGGGATAGCCTTTCTTCAGACATCAACTTCGATAGCCACTTGGCTCGTTGTATCGGTGTTGACATCCGCTATGTGCTCTATATGATGGACTCTTGGGGACATGCAGACCGTTTGCTCAAGGAGATAAATGCGAAATAATTCTTAAAAGCCCCTAATATGATAGAAGGGAAGCAAAGATAGGAAGTAAGTCCTAATCTTTGCTTCCCTTCTTGCTTTTACAGGTTAGCAATTCGGATGTTATATCGTAAAATTATGAGATATAACAAAAAAATATTGGCAATTTGTCACTTATTACAAATATTTTAGTTACTTTTGCAATCAAACCATTAATTAATATATTCTACTAATAATTAACGACTTATATTAAGACTTAAAAACAAAGACAAACTAATTGCAATTCGGCTGACCTTACCCCTAAGACGGGAAGGTGATTAAACAGTCCGCAACCGAATACCCAAAACTTTTACCTATTATTTAAGTGCCCACGGACTGGCGACACTCTACTCTACAAAACTATAACTACATGAAGAAATTTTATTCTTTAGTAATGACTGCGTTGGCAATGTTCTCTGTCGGAACTCAGACTTCTTATGCTGATGAAACTGTATTGACCCCAACACAGACAACTGTTATACAAGCTGATGGTAAAACTACACAAAATGCCAATACTGTATTGTATAACGCAGAAGCAACTTCTTGGCGCTACTCATATGCTAAAATCAAAGGAGGCGCATTTACAAACGAGTTGGCAACTTGGGACGGCTCACCTGTAGTGTTGACAAAGTTTGATGCGTCAACAACATTGAATGGTAAGCTGCTTAAAAAGGCTACATTGTCTTTCTCTTCTGTTTGTACTATAGCTAAAAAGAATTCTAATGTACAGGTTGCTACCATCAATACTGGTTGGGATGCAACTACAGCAACATGGACTAATACCAATACTGCAGAAATTCTTAATGCTGTATGTATTAATGGTAATGGTGATAATGTTAATACAACAAAGAAGGAATTGAGTTACGATGTTACTTCTTATCTTAAGGCTTCAACAAATAATACTTTAGGTATTGCGCTCTTTACCGCTACCGGTCGTGAGCAAGAGGCATCAGATATTAAGTTGGCATTGGAATACATTGATGCAGCAAAAGCTGCAAAATATACTGTTAAGTATGTAGATGCTGCAGGCAACGAGATTAAAACAAGTTCTACTTATGTAGAAGAAAGGGACTTGGTTCCTCCATTGACAAAATCTGATAAGGAGGCAATTTATAATGAAGACAAAACTGTAAAGTATGTCTATGATAGCGACGATGCTGCAAGTTTGACTGTTGCTGCTGATGGCTCAACTGTTGTTACTGTTAAGTTCCGCGAGGCTGCTAAATGGAATTATACATTCAATGCTGTTGATGCCGAAGGTAAAACTTTGCAGGAAGGTATCGTAAAGGGTACAAACTTTGAGGGTGAGACCTTCAACGTAGGTTATCCTTATGCTATCAATGTTGATGGTACTCTTTATGAATCAAGCAAGTTGAGCTCTGACAAGAAGGGATACTATCTCTCTTATACTCTTGAGGCAGACAATCAGGTTAAAGATATTACTTTCAAACCAACAACTACTACAGATATCGTATTCTTATCTGAAGCTGAGAATATCGAAGGTTTGACAAAGGCTACAAACAGTAATACTTTTGTTCGTAGTTCTAATGGTGGTTCTGCTTATGCAGCAGAGGCTGATGTTGAGATTACAAAGCTCCAGCCTGGTAAATATAAGTTGACCGCTGTTATTTGTGATGCTACAAAGAATGCAGGTTCTGAATGGAACTTCCTTGCAGGCGAAAATAACATCTTCAAGTTTACTGCTTCTTCTGTAAACTGGGCTCAGGGTACATCTGAAGAGTTTGAAGTAAATGCTGAAACTCCTATCTATTTGGTTAAGGGCGGTAACGCTAACCAGGCTGTAGACTTTATCTATATCCAGAAGACTGGTGATGCAGAAGCACTACCAACTTTTACCGAGGTTAACAGCATCGCAGAATTGCGTAGTCTTAAGTTTAAGGACGAGTATGATGAAATTCCTGTTAAGATGAATCTCAAGGATGCTAAGATTACTGTTTTGCACAAGAATAGTGATTATGGTATGGAAATGATTGACTTCGCCGTTTTGGAAGACGCAACAGGTGCAGTTTCTGTAAGTGATCTTTTGATGGAGGCAACTGCTGAGGGTATGCTTGAAGGCAACTTCGAGGTAGGTTCTGTACTCAATGGTACCCTCTATGCAACTCTCAACTGGCCAAACTCTCTTTTTGCAGATGAGAATACAGAAAAGTCTGAATTAACAATCACTACTTCTAACGTAGAAGCTACAGTAGGAACTATTGCTGAAATCTTGAAGCCAGAGAATGATATGCGCTACTTCAATATTCAAAATGTAACTATTAAGAAGTCTGGTGATGCAGAGTTCCCAACATTCAATTTCTGTCAGGGAGAAGATACTCTACAGTTAAATGATGCGTTTGCATTATGGAAGGCTGATGGTAGTGATATGCCAGAAGTACTCGCAGGTGTACAGGGTATTCTTTATGCAACCTATGAAACGCTCGATCAGGAAACTCCTACATATTTCTTTACTCCTGTATCTTATGATGCTCCTACAGTTCCTGAAACTCCTGTTGTTGAGAACATCGCAGGTCTCAGCAAGGTTGAAGGTGGTGAAATGGAGGATCCAAGCGTTAAGCTCATGTTGAAGAACGCTAAGATTACTTATGTTCAGAAGATGGACGAGGGTATCGACCCACGTGCTGCTGTAACTTATGCAATTCTTGAGGATGAGACAGGTGCAGTAGAAATCTCTAACATTATTACCAAGGCTAATGCAAACAGCTGGTTCGAAGGTGAACTTAAGGAGGGTGTAGAGCTCAATGGTTATATCAATGTTAACTATAGCGCTTGGGCTACAGCTTTGGTAGTTAATGATGAGACTTCTAAGTCAGAACTTACAATCACTCCTACCACAATCACTCCTACAGAGGCTAAGATTGCTGATCTTCAGAAGGCAGAGAACCACTTGCGTTTGTTCGAACTTAAGGATGTTGACTTCGCTGTTGAAGATGAAGTTCCTGTTATCAAGCAGGATGATGCTTCAATTATTCTTGCAGATCAGTTCGCTGCTCTTCCTGAGGATATGCCAGAGACAGCTAAGTTTGAGAGCGTTGTTGGTGTAGTATTCGTGGATTTCGAAACTTACACATTCTGCCCAATCTCTTATAGGTTTGTAACCTCTGATGGTATCTCTTCAATCGCTGTTGCTGCTAAGAATGCTGCCGTTTACAACTTGAACGGTGCAAAGGTTCGCAACATCGGTGAGTCTGTTAAGGGCTTGGCTAAGGGTATCTACGTAGTAGGTGGCAAGAAGATTGTTGTTAAGTAAACATACATCTATAGATAAGGTGGCTTAGGCTTTCACCTTATTATATAATAAAGGAGCGGCATTCGCATTATTGCGGATGCCGCTTTTTGGTTTGTCAAAGTAGTATGCTCAAGGGATTCTTTGTTTATAGAAATAGCTTGTTCGTTGATTATTTTAAGAAATATATAATAAAAAAAAGTTATAGCAGAATAAATATTTGGTTTTATTAAAATAAAAGTGCTATATTTGCATTCTTAGCTCGTTTGTTTTTTTATGTATATTAACTAGAACTTATGATAAAGAAAACTATTGTAACTGGAATGGTAGCGCTCATGTCGTTGGCAGCAATGGCTTTGCCAGCTAAGCGCGGTTTGACAAACACTATCACACTTAACGATGGCACTAAGGTTGAGGTATCGTTGGTAGGTGATGAGTTTATGCACTATTGGCAAGATGCCTATGGCAACAAGTATGTGCCTACAGGCGAAGCAAACGTCTTTAAGCTTGCTGATGCTTCTGCAGTTTCTAATCTCACTACTCGTGCTTTGGCTCGCAAGGCTAAGGCTCATGCTCGTCGTGCTGCTCGTCGCAATCTTAGTAATGCTACCGATGTGTTCAAGGGCAAGAAAAAGGGTTTGGTGATATTGGTAGAATTTACTGATGCGAAGTTTAAGAATAGTGATTCTCAGACTCTATTCAATCGTATATCAAACGAGGCGGGATATAGCGAAGGCTACTTCCAAGGTTCGGTTAAGGATTATTTCCTTGCTCAAAGCCGTGGACAGTTTGAACTCGACTTCGATGTTGTTGGTCCGGTGAAGTTGGCTCACAACATGAAATACTATGGTGGCAATGACGAAAATGGCTACGACCTTCATCCTGAAGAGATGGTTGCTGAGGCTTGCAAGGGCGTTGACTCAAAAGTTGATTTCTCAAAATACGATTGGGATGGTGATGGCGAAGTAGACCAGGTTTATGTAATCTATGCCGGCTATGGCGAGGCTGATACCGGTAAGGAAAATACTATTTGGCCACACGAATATCAGCTCTCTGGTGCATCATTGGCTTTGACTCTCGACGGAGTAAAGGTTGATACCTATGCTTGTAGCCCAGAGCTTAATGGTGCAGGCGAGGTTGGTGGTATCGGTACTATGTGTCACGAGTTCTCTCATTGCATGGGTATTCCTGACATGTATGATACCGGCTACTCAGGCAACTTCGGTATGGGACCATTCGACCTTATGGACTATGGCGCATATAATAATGATGGATATCAGCCTTGTGGATATACTGCCTATGAGCGTATGATTTCGGGATGGATTGACCCAATAGAAGTGCGCAAGGGTGCTGAACTATCTGTTACTGGGATGAAGTCTCTTACCGAAGGTGGCGAGGCTTACAAACTTATCAATAGTGGCAACGAGGATGAATACTTCTTGGTAGAAAACCGCCAGTTCTCAGGCTGGGATGAGAGTCTGCCTCAGAGTGGCGTGCTCATCACCCATGTAGACTTCGACCAGACTGTATGGGATTATAATATGGTAAATACCACAGGGTATGATTCTGATTTGAAATTCACTAACCCTCATCAGCGCATGACAATATTCCATGCCGACAATGATGATGACTCTAAGTATTATAGCAAAAAACAGCAAGGCTATACCAAGACAACATACCAGGGCGACCCATATCCTTATAAGGGCAATGATAGCTTGACTAATTTATCACGTCCATCTAATGCTATATATACAAAAAATAGTGATGGCAAGAAATACATGGATGTTGCTATTCGCAATATCGCAGTAACAAGCGATGGCGTGGCTTCTATGGACTTTGGACCTAACTACTTCAATTCGTCTTCACCAAATGTACCTTCGGGCGAAGTTATATTCTCAGAAACCTTTGATGCATGTGATGGTACAGGTGGTAATGATAATGCGTTTAGTGGAACAGGAAGATTTGCAGACGCAGACTTTGAGGCTGACAATGCTGGCTGGTATTCTGAAAGTTCTCATGGTGCTGCTGGTTGTGCTCGTTTTGGATCAAGCAAGAAGAAAGGCGAAGCTACAACTCCTGCTATCGAGATAGACGGTACTGCTACCCTTACATTCCGTGCCGCTCCTTGGGGTTCTGATGATACTCGTCTGTCTGTTTCTATAGATGGCGATGCTACAATTTCTCCTTCTTCATTCAATATGACTACAGCTGCATGGCAAACATTCACCGCCACCATCACAGGTTCAGACAATATAAAGATAAAGTTTACTCCTGGTAAGCGCTTGTTCCTTGATGATGTAATTGTTACTTCTGCTGCAACTGCAGTAAAAGGAATTGAGCAAAACTCTGTAAAGGTTCCTGTAGCAATATATTCTGCTGATGGCACTTTGCGCCAGACTCTTGGTGCAGGCATCAACATCGTGAAGTATTCTGATGGTACTGTAAAGAAGGTGTTAAGGTAATAACTTACATTAAACGGCATAAAGAATTATTAATATAATAGGCAAACAAGCGAGTCAAAATTATTGGCTCGCTTGTTTTGTGTTTCCACTGAATTATAGTAATTTTGCAACGGAATACAATAAACTTATAATAAAATAGTAATTATGGCAAAAAAAGCTCTTTTGATGATTCTCGATGGATGGGGAATCGGTCAGCATGGTAAAGGTGATGTTATCTATAACACTCCAACTCCTTATCTTGATTATCTTACAGCCGTTTCGGCTCACTCTTCACTCCAGACTTCTGGCGAAGATGTAGGTTTGCCTAACGGTCAGATGGGTAACTCTGAGGTTGGTCACCTTAATATCGGTGCAGGTCGTATCGTATATCAGGACTTGGTGAAGATCAACAAGGCTTGCGAAAGCGGCGAAATCCTCAACAACAAGGAAGTGATAAAGGCTTACAGCTATGCTCGCGATAACGGTAAGAAGCTCCACTTGATGGGTCTTACTTCTACTGGTGGTGTACACTCTTCACTTAACCATCTCTTCAAGCTCATCGAGATTGGTAATGAGTATGGTTTGACAGACAAGGTGTTCGTACATTGCTTCATGGACGGTCGTGATACCGACCCTAAGAGCGGTAAGGGCTTTATTGAGGATGTACAGAAGTGCTGCGACAACAATGGCGCACATATCGCAAGCATCATTGGTCGTTTCTATGCTATGGACCGTGATAAGCGTTGGAATCGTGTGAAGGAAGCTTACGACCTCTTGGTAAAGGGCGAAGGCAAGAAGTCTGCTGATATGGTACAGGCTATGCAGGAAAGCTACGACGAGGGTGTAACCGACGAGTTTATCAAGGCTATCAGTAATTCTAATGTAGACGGTACTATCGGCGAGGGCGATGTTGTTATCTTCATCAACTATCGTAACGACCGTGCTAAGGAGCTTACACAGGTATTGACTCAGCAGGATATGCCAGAAGAGGGAATGAATACTATTCCTGGATTGCAGTATTTCTGCATGACTCCATACGATGCAAGCTTCAAGGGCGTAAACATCCTCTTCCCTAAGGAGAATGTTACCAATACTCTTGGTGAGTATCTTGCAGCTAATGGCAAGAAGCAGCTCCATACAGCAGAAACAGAGAAATATGCTCACGTTACATTCTTCTTGAATGGTGGTCGTGAGACTCCATACGAGGGCGAGGATCGTATCTTGGTACCTTCTCCAAAGGTTGCTACTTACGACTTGAAGCCAGAGATGTCTGCTTACGAGGTTAAGGATAAGCTCGTTGGTGCTATCAACACTCAGGAGTATGATTTCATCGTTGTAAACTTCGCTAATGGCGATATGGTTGGTCATACAGGTATCTACAATGCTATTGCTAAGGCTGTACATGCTGTTGACAACTGTGTTCGCGAAGTTATCGAGGCTGCTAAGGCTAATGACTACGAGGCTATCATCATCGCTGACCACGGTAACGCTGATAACGCTATCAACGAAGACGGCACACCAAACACCGCTCACTCTTTGAACCCTGTTCCATTCATCTACGTTACTGACAACAACTCAGCAACAGTTAAGGATGGTCGTTTGGCTGACGTTGCTCCTTCTATCCTCCATATCATGGGCTTGGAGCAGCCTGCAGAAATGACAGGCGAGTGCCTTATCGAAGACTAATAGTAGCCTCACCCCTCTACAAAATATTAAAAACCTCACTCCCAGCAATAATGCTAATTACTTCCTTCTCCCCTTTGGAGAGGGGCTGGGAGTGAGGCTTTCTTTCTTTTTTCTCCCTATGAACGTAGAAATAGAATCTTCATGGAAACAGCACCTTGGTGCAGAGTTTGATAAGCAATATTTCGTTAACCTCACTAATCTGGTGAGGGAAGAGTACTTGCATTATCAATGTTTCCCTCCAGGCAACAAGATTTTTAATGCCTTCAACCTGTGTCCGTTTGACGATGTAAAGGTGGTGATAATAGGTCAAGACCCTTATCATGAGCCTGGTCAGGCTATGGGGTTGAGTTTCTCGGTGCCTGAAGGCGTTACGCCTCCCCCTTCGCTCATCAATATCTTCAAGGAGATAGAGCTCGACCTTGGTAAACCTGCAGCTAAATCTGGCGACCTTACTCGTTGGGCTACTCAGGGTGTGCTATTGCTAAATGCTACACTTACTGTAAGGGCACATGTTGCCAATAGCCATCAGCGATTGGGATGGACAACATTCACCGATGCTGCCATAAAGGCATTGAGCGACAATCGTGAACACTTGGTGTTTATGCTTTGGGGCGGTTTTGCTCGTAGCAAGAAGTATCTTATTGACCAAAATAAGCATTTGGTGCTTGAGAGCGTGCATCCTTCACCTTTGTCTGCAAACAGAGGAGGATGGTTTGGCAATCATCAGTTCTCGCGTTGCAATGAGTATTTGGCGCAGAATGGAGAAAAGACTATAGAGTGGTAAAGACTTACTGAATATGCAAGACTTACATATTATACAAGTGGGCGACGTACTGGTGTCGCCAGATATTATTACTGAGAAATTCTGTTGCGACCTTGACAAGTGCAAGGGCGAATGTTGTGTGGAGGGCGATGCAGGTGCTCCGCTAACAATGGATGAGATAGCTGGCATCGAAGATGCTCTCGACATAGTATGGAACGATATGAGTGCTTCTGCGCAGGCTGTTGTCGATAAGCAGGGTGTGGCATACAACGATCGTGACGGCGACCTTGTTACGAGCATCGTAAATGGCAAAGACTGTGTGTTTACATGCTATGAGAATGGTTGCTGCCTGTGTGCCCTTGAGCGTGCTTATCGTGGTGGCAAAACAAAGTTTATAAAGCCAATCTCTTGTGCTCTTTATCCTATTCGTGAGAAGCGATTTGCTGGCGGTCTTGTAGGTCTTAACTATAATCGTTGGGATGTATGCCGTCCGGCAGTAGAAAAGGGTAGGGAATTAGGCTTGCCTGTATATAAGTTCCTCGAAGGTCCATTAGTTCGTCGCTTTGGCAAAGAGTGGTATCAGGAACTATGCGAAATAGCAGAAACATTATTGGCTTCAAGAGAAGGCTGATGAAGAATAAAAAATGCGCAAGATGTTGTCTTGCGCATTATTGTTTTATTTATTTTCCCTTTTTATAAAGTGTAATCTATTTACTCTTGCGATATGCAGAAGGGCTTATTCCTACATGCTCCTTGAAATATTTGCCAAGGAAGCTTTGGTTAGGGAAGTTCATCTCTTCTGTTATCTCTTTTATGTTCTTGTTGGTATTCCTCAGTAATACTCTTAGCTCAAGCGTCACATAGTCGTCTATCCAGTCGTTTGGCGTGCGTCTGCTTGCCACTCTCACCATCTCTGATAGATATTTTGGTGTGATACCTAAGTTCAGCGCATACCATCCCACACGTCGCTGAGTGCGATAGTTGTTTTCTACCAGCAGCAAGAACTCTGAGAATATCCTGTCAGCACGAGTACTCTTTTTCTCGTTGTCTTGCATTATACGATATATCACATTGCTGAGGTCATAAATCATGGTGCGCAATAGCGACATCACAGTTTCACGGCGATACCGATGGGTATTCTCTTTTAGCTTATAGATAAGAGCCTTTATGTAGTTTTTGGTAAGATATACTTCGTCGGGTTCCAAGTTGCATACAGGATGCTGGCGTGAGAAGAGAAACAGAGAAGATATTTCGTGCATGCCCGATATAATCTCGCGGAAGAAGTTCTCCGACATCATAAAAGCCATACCACTACAGTCGGCAGACATATTGAAGCTGTCTGTCACCTGGTTGGTACTTATTATTATCACGTCTCCTGCCTTTACGTGGTGCGCCTTTGTATCCACATTATATGTAGCTGTGCCGTTCAGACATAGCGCCATCAATATGCAACCCATACGGCGAGGTTCGTCGGGTATAGGAACTTTAGCAATCTCGTCGAATATCACAAGATCGTTGTCAAGATAGTCGCAGTTGCATATACTCTTTATAGAGTCGATGGTGATAGGGTGCATCTGATAATCGTCCATTTTTCCTTTTCTTTTCTGTTTCTTTTGCAAATATACATAATTTGGTTGAATTGTCAACAGAAAAGTACAAGAAAGTGTCGATAATTGGTCGATTTATCTTACCAATCTTCTGATATTAGTAAACTAATAAAGTGTGAGTTGATATACCTTATTAGTGGCTTATTATATTGATACCTTCTACATTTACTATATGGTCAGCACGAAACTTATTGTCGCCATAGATAGTTAGTTTGCGGACTGGCTTTGTGGTGAAGCGTAGGCAAGCTTGCTCATCAAGCTGACCGCTGCAGATATATTCCATGTCGCCAATGAAAATACGTTCGTCCTTTCTTGCACCACGAAGGGTAACACGAGCAAAGCCAATGAAGCCTAAACCGAAATCATAGGTGATGGTATCTTTTTCTACATCGAAGTAGTGATAGGGAATGATACTCTCTATGGTATTATTGAGATTATCGGTGGAATGGGGATATTCGTTCGGTGAAATGGGCTGCTTTTTGCATCCTTGCCATAATGCAAGGTCGTTGATTTGATTAGCCTTCCACTCATTTTTATCGATTCTACCGTCGATAGTCTCGCTACCTTTGTTATTAAACAGCGAGCATGATGGGCGGCAGAGCCAAGATTCGTCGGAAGCAAATGAGAATGATGAGCCATCCTGATAGGTGCCGTAATAGATAAGGGATAGCTGGCGATTGTTGATATGTGGGTATGAAGGTGAATACCATACGGCAATGGTAGTGGTATCGCTACGCGAAAAGCGAGTGATGTCGTAGGTAGTAGAAACAGGGTAGTTGGAATATGGCTGTCGGTAGGGCGCAAGATAATAGCGACTTGCGTTGCGACGATTTATATAAAGGTCTGCATAGCCAGTAGTGGCTATGCAGACGTAGGCTTTCTTTATTTTCTTATTATGTACGTATTGGTTGCGAAACCATATCTGAGCAGTAGAGTCAACGCTTGGCGAAGAAATCCAACGTAGGTTGTACTCCTGAGCCATTGCCATCAATGTGGACAACATGCATGATATGATAACCAATAGTCTACGCATCGTTAAAATTGAAAATATTCCTTTTATATATATGTATTCTTTATTTCAGTACCTTCTTTTTACCTGCTTTGAGAGATATTTGCTTTGATGAGCCATTGTAGTTGACTGTGGCTTTGCCGTTGACAGAAGCAGTTATAATAGCCTCTACAACCTTGCCGTTAGCCCATTTCATGTCGATAGTATAACCGCCACGAGCTTTGATACCCTTTATTTCGCCCTTGCTCCATTCGTTTGGCAATGCAGGAAGGAGGGTGATAGTAGCCATTGGCTGGTTGGCAGCAGTTAGCTCAAGCGAACTCTGCACAAGCATCTCGCATATGCCAGCAGTACCACCAAAGTTGCCATCTATCTGGAATGGTGGGTGAGCATCGAAGAGGTTAGGGTAGGTACCTCCACTTCTGCGACGGTCAGGACCTTTGTATTCATCAGGACTCACGTAGGTGAGCAACTTCTGATAAATATGGTATGCTTGGTCAGGACGATTGAGGCGTGCCCAAAGGTTTATTCTCCATCCTGTGCTCCATCCTGTTGTCTTATCGCCCTTTATCTCAAGACTGCGGACTGAAGCCTTTGCAAGGTCAGGAGTCTTGATAGGAGTTATCTGGTGACCTGGGTATAGACCGATGAGATGGCTCTGATGACGATGCTGGAAATCATTGTCGTCCCAATCGAAATACCATTCGTTGATGTCGCCCATCTTGCCTACGGTGTAAGGATGCAGGCGCTGTAGCTTGTCTTCTACTGATGCCAATGTGGTGCCATCACAGATTTTACTTGCAGCAATGGTGTTGTTGAATAACTCGCGGATGATGGCGAGGTCGGCAGTACCACCATAGCAGGTGCCACCCTTGAAACCATCAGACAAGCGGTATTTGTTCTCTGGACTTGTAGAAGGGGCTGTGAAGAGTTCGCCCTTCTTGTGAGGATTCTCTACGAGCCAATCTTCGCAAAACTCTGTAGCACCTTTAAGGATTGGGAGAGCTGTAGTAGCGAGGAATTGCTTATCCATAGTGAAGGCATAGTGTTCCCATAGTGCTTGCGAAAGCCAGGCTAATCCCATGTTCCAGTTGCTCCATGTGGTACTTTCGTGTTTCTCGCCCACAGGGTTTGCCATAGCCCATAGGTCGCTATTATGGCTTGAACACCATCCGCGGTTTATACCGTAGTAGTTTTTAGCCACGTAGCTACCATTATTTGCCAACTGCTGCATGAAGTCCCATAGTGGCATTGCCATTTCAGAGAGGTTGGCAACTTCGGCTGGCCAATAGTTTTCCTCAAGGTTGATATTTACTGTGTAGTTGCTACGCCAAGGCGAATATAGCTTGTTTGCCCACAGACCTTGCAAGTTGGCTGGCACACCAGGTGTGCGAGAGCAAGATATAAGCAGATATCTACCATATTGCATATATAGCATTTCGAGGTAACGGCTCTGTCCACCCTTGTCGGTATATTGCTTTAGCAAAGAGTCGGTAGGGATGTCGTAATTGTATTTAGCACCATCAAGGGTGAACGATAGGCGAGAGAAATACTTGCTATAGTCGGAAACATGGCGCGATAAGAACTCATCGTATTTATGGTTCTTGGTGTGCCAAATGTCGTCGGCTGCAGTCTCTATATATGGAGCGCCCTGAGTAACAGGATGCTTATCGGAACCATTGAAGCTGGTTTCGTTTACGATATAGATAGTAACGTCGGTTGCACCTTTTATATATAATGAAGAGTCTGTGGCGCTGATAGTACCATCTGTGGCATTTGCCTGCAGGATGGTGCAGAAGTGTACTGAGTTGAGTGGATCGCCAACAGCATGACCAGTCATAGTGAGCTGATTGTTGCTTGCTTTCACCTTGTGAGGAGTCTGACCAGTAAGCATTATTTGCTGCGTGATAGCTCCTGGCTTATCTGCTTTCATACGAATAGCGATGAGCTTGTCAGGGTTTGAAGCAAAGTATTCACGACTATAGTTTACACCGTTGATAGTATAAGAATCGCGACAGATAGCACTATCTATACTTAGCGAACGATAATAGTTTGTGGCTTTTTTGCCCATTTCATCGTAGATATGAAGTGTAGCAAGAGGCTGATAGTATTGGCTGTTAGGACCTTGGATATGTTTCTGCAGGTCTTCTGCCTTACGATAGTCTTCATTGAAAAGAGCTTCACGCACTTTTGGCAACCATGTGTGAGCATCATGGTCGAGATTGTGGTCAACAGGTTTGCCTGTCCATAGTGTGATGTCGTTGAGGTAAAGTGTGTTGTCGTCAACACCGCCATAGATCATAGCACCCATTTTACCGTTGCCGATAGGCAAGGCTTCTTCAAAAAACTCAGCAGGACGGTTGTACCATAGGCGCATAGGTAGTTGTTCGGCATAGGCATTGCCGAAGCTTGTCAAGGCAAGTAGGATTGCCGTAGATTTAGATAATAGTTTCATTACTGCTTAAAGGATTTTTAAAAAGGGAACCCTGAAGCCTAGTGGCCCTACAGAGTTCCCCTTTAGTATTATGGTTTAGTTATTATGCGTCGATATTAGCATATGTAGCATTCTTCTCGATGAATTCACGACGTGGTTCTACATCGTCGCCCATGAGCATAGAGAAAATCTCATCAGCCTCGGCTGCATTCTCGATAGTAACCTGCTTCAGCAGACGGCTCTTAGGATCCATAGTGGTTTCCCAAAGCTGAGAAGGGTTCATCTCGCCAAGACCTTTGTAGCGCTGTGTGTGCAAAGCCTTGTCGTCGTCGCGGCCATCAACATACTTGTCGATGAAAGCCTGGCGCTGCTGCTCGGTGTAGCAATACTCGCTGAACTTCTTGTATGTACACTTATACAATGGAGGAGTAGCGATGTAGAGGTGACCTTCCTGAATAACCTTTGGCATGAAGCGATAGAACAATGTCATGATAAGGGTGTCGATGTGAGAACCATCGACGTCGGCATCGGTCATGATGATAATCTTGTCGTAGCGCAACTTTTCAGTGTTAGCCTCCTTAGAATCTTCGCCATCTACACCGAAGCGAACTCCGATAGACTGGATGATATTCATTACAGACTCAGCCTCGAATACCTTGTGCCATTGTACCTTTTCTACGTTAAGAATTTTTCCGCGTAAAGGAAGGATGGCCTGTGTATAGCGGTCGCGACCCTGCTTAGCAGAACCTCCCGCAGAGTCACCCTCGACAAGGAATATCTCGCAATTCTTTGGGTCCTTATTTGAACAGTCGGCAAGCTTGCCTGGCAATCCACCGCCTGTCATAACAGTCTTGCGCTGTACACTCTCGCGAGCCTTGCGTGCTGCGATACGTGCTGTAGCAGCAAGCACCACCTTTTCGCAAATCTGCTTAGCCTCTGTAGGATGCTCCTCGAGATAGTAAGAGAGAGCCTCGTTAACAGCCTGCTGAACGGCACCCTGCACCTCGCTATTACCAAGCTTAGTCTTTGTCTGACCTTCGAACTGTGGCTCGGCAACCTTGATGGAGATAACTGCAGTAAGACCTTCACGGAAGTCTTCTGGTGCAATATCTACCTTTGCCTTCTCTATCTGCTTAGAGATAGTAGGGTCTGCCTCTGCATATGCTTTCAGAGTACGGGTGAGAGCCATTCGGAAACCTGTGAGGTGTGTACCGCCCTCTATGGTGTTGATGTTGTTGACGTATGAGTGGATATTCTCAGAATAGTCGGTGTTGTACATCACAGCCACTTCGATAGGAATATTGTTCTTCTCGGTCTTTAGATAGATTACATCGTCGAACAAGTGCTGACGGTGACGGTCTACGTAGCGAACAAACTCCTTCAAACCATCCTTTGCATGGAATACTTCTTCCTTTGTCTTGCCTTCCTCGTCTGGACGAAGGTCGCGAAGAGTGATGCGGATGCCTGCGTTGAGGTAAGCAAGCTCACGCATACGGCGTGCGATGATATCCCACTGATAGTGTGTGGTAGTGAAGATTGTTGGATCTGGCCAGAACTGCTGGCGAGTACCTCTAAGTTCGGTTTCGCCAACCACCTTTACAGAATACAAAGGCTTTCCTTTTTCGTATTCCTGCTGATAGATTTTGCCATCGCGGAATACCTGTGACATCATGTGGGTAGACAAAGCGTTAACACAGCTTACACCAACACCATGGAGACCACCGCTGACCTTGTAAGAACCCTTGTCGAACTTACCTCCGGCGTGGAGCACAGTCATTACCACTTCAAGGGCGCTCTTGTGCAACTTCTCGTGCATATCAACAGGAATACCACGACCGTTGTCTTGTACGGTGATAGACTCGTCTTCGTTGATTGTAACCTCGATATCGGTACAATAACCAGCCATAGCCTCGTCGATAGAGTTGTCGACGGTCTCGTTTACAAGATGGTGAAGACCTTTCTCACTAATATCGCCAATATACATGGCAGGACGCTTACGAACGGCCTCAAGACCTTCCAGCACCTGGATGTTACTGGCGGAATAATTATTTTCTGTGTTCTGATTTTCTTCCATTTTTATATAATGCTTATATTGTGCAAAGATATAAAAAATAATTGAATTAGCGAAATATTTTTAAGGTTGATTTTTGATGTTTGATATAATATAATCTTTGGGAAAAATAGCCATAAAAAAGTATCATATGATACTTGCCCAAGTATTACGTATTACTTTGCCAAGTATCACGTATTACTTTGCGAAGTATCGCGTGATACTTTTTGCCCCTAATCTGAGTCGGTGGCAATTGATGTGTTACGAAATGGTGGGTGTATAAAAAGAATTAGGTCATAAACCGCAAGGTTTATGACCTATTTATCTTTTGTCTGCCATTTGCAGCCAAAGCCTATAATTAGCCCAAGCTGTTGATGTGGAGGGCGAGGCTTGACTTCAAGTTTGCAGCCTTGTTCTTGTGGATGATGTTGGTCTTAGCCAACTTGTCAAGCATCTTCTGTACTGTAGGATAGAGCTTTACAGCCTCTTCCTTGTCAGTCATAGCGCGAAGCTTACGTACAGCGTTGCGCATTGTCTTTGCATAATACTTATTGTGCAAAGTCTTAGTCTTCGTCTGACGAATTCTCTTAACTGATGATTTGTGATTTGCCATCTTTATATTATTCTTTTTATTTTCTTGTAGTCCCTAGCAGAATCGAACTGCTCTTTAGAGAATGAAAATCTCTCGTCCTAACCGATAGACGAAGGGACCATGGTTTATTTAGCGGATGCAAAGGTACTGCATTTATTTTAATGCTGCAAATTTTTCGAGAGAAATTTTTTATAAATGCTTGATTTTTTGTACTTTTGCACTGATATGTTGACAAAAACGCAAGCGTTAGTGCTTAAAATGGTGAAATATGGGGATAATAAATTTATTATTGACCTATTTGCTGAGGAATTGGGACGAGTGTCGGTAGCGACTTCTATTTCCAATTCTCCTAAGTCTCGTTTTCGTCGCTCGTTCTTTCAACCGCTCACTTTGCTTGATATTGAAATAGATGTACGGCAGACCAGAGGTCTGCAATCGTTGAAGTCTGCATCGTTGGCTTTTCCTTATAGCTCAATGATGATAGATCCTTCGAAAATGTGTATCGTGATGTTTCTGTCTGAATTTCTTTGTGCAGTCACAAGGGATGAACAGCGCAACACATTATTATATAATTATATAAGGTCGAGTTTGGAGTGGCTTGATGGTAAGGAAGAGCATATTTCCAACTTTCATCTTGTCTTTATGATGAGGCTTGCAAAGTTTGTTGGTTTTTCGCCCAACATAGAGGATTATGCAGAAGGGTGTTGTTTCGATTTGCGTAGTGGAACATTTTGTATATCAAAACCTTTTCATCCTGACGTGTTGTTGCCTAATGATGCAAGCAAGATGTTGACATTGCTAAGGATGAATTATGAAAATATGCATCTTTTCAAAATGTCTCGGCAAGAGCGCAATCAGTTGCTTGATGTATTGCTGAAATACTATGGCATTCATGTGCCAAGTTTTCCTGAGATGCATACCTTAGATGTTTTGAGAGAGTTGTTTTGATATATATATTTAAGCGCTATTATATATAATATAGGTATAAAAGAAAAGACATATAGTTGCACCATGCGATGCTACTATATGTCTTTATTATAGTGTTTGACCGTTAACGATAATCCTTATCCCTCGTCAGAGAAACTGATTACGCCTTGTACAGGCTCTTTCTTGTCTTCGTTAGCCATTGTGATACCACTTGCCTGGCGACGAATCTCTTCAAGTGTTTGACGTGTACGCTTGTACGTAGGAGTATTCTCTACAGCAAGGATTACATCTTCGTTGTCGAGGTCTTCCTGGCGGAATAGATAGATGTGTGGACGACGCTTGTTTTGTGTCTTAGGGTCGTCTCTATAATATCTGTTGCGTCTATCCTGCTTTTCAGCCTTCTTCTCAGCCTCTTCTGCTCTGCGGTCAGCCTCTTCCTGTGTGCGCTTTTGGTTGTGGTTGCTCATTCCGTCAACATCTTCGATACCGAAACCTGTTGCAAGGATGGTAACCTTAACCTTATCTTCAAGATCTGGATCGAGAGCCAATCCCCATTTAAGTTCGAAGTCGTCGCCAAACTTAGCCATGAAGTCGTTGACGTCATTCATCTCGTCCATGGTAAGACCAGCCGACTTGCCTTGATTGCTTGAGAAGGTTATAGAAAGAAGAATCTTCTTAGAGTTGAATACATCGTTGTCGTTGAGCAAAGGAGAGTTGAGAGCATCTTCGATAGCATTCTTTACTCTGCCTTCACCCTGTCCGAAACCTGTACTCATGATAGCTACACCACCATCCTTGAGCACAGTCTTAACATCGTTGAAGTCAAGGTTGATGAGTCCGTGAACGGTAATGATCTCAGCAATACTCTTGGCAGCTACGCTCAATGTGTCGTCGGCCTTAGCAAAAGCATCAAGTACTGCAAGGTCGGGATATATCTCGCGCAAACGTTCGTTGTTGATAACGAGCAAGGCGTCTACATGCTTAGCCATTTGCTCAACACCATCGAGAGCCTGGTCGATTTTCTTTGGACCTTCAAACTTGAAAGGTATTGTTACGATACCAACAGTAAGGATTCCCATCTCCTTGCTAACACGAGCGATGACAGGAGCTGCACCTGTACCAGTTCCACCACCCATACCTGCAGTGATGAAAGCCATCTTTGTGCCATCATTAAGCATGTTTCTGATGTCGTCGATGGTTTCTTCTGCAGCCTGTCGAGCACGTTCTGGCTTATTACCAGCTCCAAGTCCTTCTTTGCCAAGCTGCAGGTGTACAGGAACAGGAGAGTCGTTGAGCGCCTGGTTGTCTGTGTTACAAAGTACGAATGTAACATCATGGATGCCATCACGGTACATATGGTTTACGGCATTGCCACCGCCACCACCTACACCGATGACCTTTATTATGCTATTACCTTTTTCTTCCTCGCCGAAGTCGAGGATAGTAGGTTTGTTATTATTGTCAGCCATATAAACTATGTATTATGCGTTTGTTGTTTAGAATTATTGGTTTACTCCTCCTCTTCAGTAACCTTCTTGAGGAAGTTCTTAATGCCTCTGAACATTTTGTGAGCAGGAGAGTTTTCGCGACGTTCTTTTTCCAAACGTGCCTCTTCTTCCTTTCTACGCTTTTCTTCTTCTTCAGCCTCTTTCTTCTTTCGAGCCTCTTCCTCTTCCTTAGCTTTCTTTTCAGCCTCTGTCATCACTACGCCTGTTCCAGGAGTGCGTGGAGCTTTAGGAGTCTCAGCAGAGAGAACAGTGGCATTAGAGCGTGTGTCGACATTGTTGCTGAATAGGTCGTTAGACAATTCGTCGCCAGCACAATTCATGTCGCCCTTAGCTAAAATTGCCAATACCGTGTTCATAGTGCCGTCTTGAGCTGTGATGCTTGGACTGTTAGAATTTATTGTTTGATGAACAAACTTGGCAATTCTAATCTTGTCCATATGAGTGATGTTGCGGAATGCTACCTCAATGTTCTTCATATTAGAACCACCACCAGTGAGGATTATGCCACCAAGCAACTTGTCGATATATTCGCTTGGAATCTGTGAGTATACATTCTCAACGATTTCCTGTGTACGAGCTTCTACAATATCGATAAACTTTCTGCTATCTACACTACGGTCGTTGTCGATAGGATATTTCTTGCTGTTGTCAATATCGTTGTTGTCGGTGAAGGCGCTACCATATTCAAGTTTCATCTTTTCAGCATCCTTCTCTTCGATTTGTAGCGAGGCAATGTCTTTTGTGATATTGTTGCCACCAAGAGGGATTACTGCAAGATGGCGAAGAATGTTCTTTGAATATACAGACACCGTTGTGGTATCAGCACCAAGGTCAACGAACAAACATCCCGAGCGCTTTTCTGCAGGAGTGAGCACACTCTCGGCAAGAGCTAAAGGAGCAAGATACATCTCTGCGATGGCTATACCTGCATTGTCGAAACATTTGTTAAGCTTGCGATAGAAGGTCTTTCTCCAAAGTATATTGAGGAAATTGCCTTCAAGGCGTGAGCATTGGATACCTACAGGGTCGATTTGGTATTGTGCGTCAACCTTGTATTCCAATGTTACTGCATCAAGAATCTCTTGCTCAGGGTATGACATGTTACGGTTGGCATCCATGAGCTCGTTTATCATATCCTGCGACACAGTGGTCTCGACAGGAAGTGTTTTAATGTTAGTGCTTTTAACACTACGAATAGACTGACCACCTACACCAACATATACTTGCTTGATTTTTGTCTTAAGGCTGGCTTCAAGCTTTTTGATGATGTTGGTGAGAGATTGAATAGTCTTATCTTCATTATAGATTATACCCTTGCGGATGCAATCTATATTCTCCTCCTTAACGACAGCGAGAATGTTAAAGCTACCGTCTAGGTTTTTCTTTCCTGCAATTCCGGTCATCTTAGACGACCCAAGTTCTATTGCTACAATAAATTCAGCCATACACTATATTACGTTTTCGGTTCGGGTTACAGATTTTTTAGACTTCTTTTCTTGCATATTATCTGGTTGTCAAATTCCAGATTTATGTATGAGTATTTGTTCCAGCCTGCCTGTGAAAGTCCATAGAGGTAGAATTTTCTCAATCGATTCAATTTCTTGTCAACGAAGGTTTTAATTTCTTTTCCTCTTTTGTTCTTATCGTTGCACTTTGGTAATTGTCCTATATATACAATATGGTTGCCTACACGTGGCACTAACTCTATTCCGTAGTCTGGAGTAACGTTGATTTGCTCAATCTGGTTTTTCCAGAAGTCGTTTTCCATTAGAGTATTTGCTAAATGTGCTATATAGTTTTGTGCATAAGCCCTTGATACATAGCCTGTAGCGATAATGAGGTCTGAGGTGTAATGTGAGTTTGGCATGATACTGTTTTTGTCGTCTACATAGTAGTCGTCGCCGTTCACAGACTTTATCCTCACAATAGGCATACGCTGGGTAAGTGTTATACATACAGTACCATCTTGTGTCTTGTAGCATTCTGCTGTTTTTACGAAAGCAGATCGCTTAAGGCTTTCTTCTATCTGTCGGGTGTTGATGTCAATCATCTTTTTCGACAGTGGGTATTGGTGCTGTTTTTCCAGTCTGTTTTTTATCTCTTTGGCGTTGATGAAACCATTGGTGCTTTCGTCTTGGATATTGATGTTTACCTTGGTGCACATCTTTGACTTTTCATCGGGTTTATTGAACGCGGTGAAAGCCAATATTAGGTATGCTCCAAGAACAATGTCCATAACGACAAGTCCTGCTTTTTTCCAATTTAGTCTCATTTTTTACTTTCGAGTATTTTTGCTATCTTAGGAACCTGATTATCCAAGTCGCCTGCTCCAAGTATTACAAGAACATCAAAGTCGCGACTCTTTATGAGGTTGAGAACCTCATCTGTCTTCACCATGCTTTTCTCTACACCTTCTGCGAGATTGTCATATATTAGCTTGCTTGTTACGCCTGGTATTGGCTGTTCGCGAGCTGGATAGATGTCGCATAGTATTACCTCATCAAGCTGACTTAATGCATCAGCAAAATCCTTGTAGAAGTCGCGAGTGCGAGTATAGAGGTGAGGTTGGAATATTGCGGTAATCTTTCTGTTGCTATATAGTTGCTTTATGCTCTTTGCACTCTGGAATATTTCCTTTGGATGATGAGCATAGTCGGATATCAGCACATGACGGTCGTTTTTGATGGCGAAGTCGAATCGACGGTCTACACCACGATATGTAGCCATGCCGTATCTTAGTTCTTCTGCTGAACATCCGTTGAGCTGAGCCATAGCCATTGCAGCTACACCATTTACGATGTTGATAGGTACAGGGTTGCCAAGCTCTACATTCTTAACGCATTCTATAGGAGAAATAAAGTCGAAGGTTATGTTGCCATTATCAATCTTTATGTTCTCTGCATGGAAATCGCCTTTGTCAAGAGAGTATTCGTATACCTTAACTCCTTCTTGCACGTTAGGCTTCATCTCAAGACCTGTGTGTATGATTAAAGCACCGCCTGGTTGTATCAACTCTGTATAATGGCGGAAACTTTCGAGATAAGCCTCTTTGGTGCCATAGATGTCGAGATGGTCAGGGTCTGTGGCTGTTATCACACTCATCCAAGGTCTTAACCAATGGAATGAGCGGTCGAACTCATCAGCCTCTATCACTACATAGTCGCTATTGTCGGAAAGAATATAGTTAGTACCATAATTCTTTGATATACCGCCAAGGAAAGCATTGCAGTCTATGCTACTTTGATGCATTATGTGAGCACACATAGTAGATGTGGTGGTCTTGCCGTGAGTTCCTGCTACGCATAGTCCCTTGTGGGTGCGTGTCAATGTACCAAGCACTTGAGCTCTCTTTTGTATTTCGAATCCGCCTTCACGGAAGAATACCAGTTCCTTGTGTTCTGCAGGAATGGCAGGAGTATATATCACAAGGCAAGTCTTTGGGTCTTTGCAAGCATGAGGAATCTCTGTCACATCTTCTGTGTAGTGTATTAGCATACCCTCTTTCTCCAGTTGCTTGGTGAGATTGGATGGTGTCTTATCGTATCCGGCAACCACGATGCCTCTATGAATGAAATATCTTGCAATTGCGCTCATGCCTATGCCGCCTGCGCCAACAAAATAAACAGCCTTGATATCTTTAATTTCCATTGTTTGTTACTTCAAATTATATGTAGATGACATTCTTTGATTTCATCTCTTAATTCTTTTTTTATTTACCAGTTGCAAGCTTTATAACTTCGTCGGCAATGACGTCGGCAGAGTTCTTGAGTCCCAACTTCTTTATATTCTCACTGAGTGAAGCCAACTTTGCCTCGTCGTTAACAGTCTTTAGCGCAGTGTTTAACAATGTGTCTGGAGCCTCAATATCTTTCACATATAGTGCAGCATCCTTGTTTACCAATGCCAAAGCATTTTTTGTTTGATGGTCTTCTGCAACATTTGGACTTGGAACCAAGATTACAGGTTTGCCTATCAAGCAGAATTCGCTGATAGAACTTGCTCCAGCGCGACTTATCACCAAGTCGGCAGCCTTGTAGGCAGCACCCATGTCGCTGATGAAGTCCATAACCTTAAGGTTCTTTATTGGCTTATGCTGTGCCAAGGTGTCCATTATGGCTTTGTTGTAGTATTTACCTGTCTGCCATATTATCTGCACGTCAGCATTCTCTACCATGTCGAGATGGTTGATGATACTTTCGTTTACAGTTCTTGCTCCAAGACTTCCGCCTACCACGAGGATGGTTTTCTTGTCAGGTTCGAGTCCGAAAGCCTTTCGTGCTTCTTCTTTTGTTATTTCAGTCTGAAGAACATTCTGTCTTACAGGGTTGCCTGTCATTATAATCTTGTCGGCAGGGAAGAATCTGTCCATACCCTCGTAGGCTACGCATATCTTGCTCGCCTTCTTTGCCAACAACTTGTTGGTTACACCTGCGTAAGAGTTTTGCTCCTGAATCAAGCAAGGTATTCCCATTGCTGCACATTGGTTGAGAGTAGGACCGCTGGCATATCCGCCTACGCCTACTGCAGCCATAGGCTTGAAGTCTTTGATAATCTTCTTAGCCATGTGTTGGCTCTTCCATATCTTGAAGAGTACTGCGATGTTTTTTAGCAGATGCTTCCTGTCGAAACCGCATATAGGCAAACCTTTTATCTCGTAGCCTGCAGCAGGAACGCGTTGCATTTCCATACGTCCTAAAGCTCCAACGAAAAGGATTTGAGCGTCAGGGTGTTTTGCCTTAATGGCGTTAGCAATAGAGATGGCAGGAAAGATGTGTCCTCCTGTGCCTCCACCACTTATGATAATTCTTAAATTGCTGTCCATTTTATTATGCTTTTATGTTTTTGCAAAAGTAATCAAAATTTTTATTATGTGCTATTTTTATTGTGATTATTTTGCGATAGCTGTTGCCACTGTAGGTTTCTTTGTTATGTCGTCGTTGTTTTCTTTCTTCTTTGCAGAACGGCTTATGCTAAGAATTACACCTATATAGATACAGTTTATGATGGTTGATGTTCCTCCACGGCTTATCAGAGGTAAAGGCTGACCTGTGACTGGAGCCAATCCCACAGCTACGCACATGTTGAACAACGCCTGTGTTACAAGCAACAGAGCTAAGCCCATAGCCAATAGGGCAGGGAAGTTGTTCTCGCATCGTCGGGCTATCTTGCCTGTACGGAATAGCAAGATGATATATAGAAATGCCACGAATATGGCTCCTTCAAATCCCATCTCCTCAATGATTATAGCAAAGATAAAGTCGGAGAAAGCCTGTGAAAGGAAGTCGCGTTCTACAGAATTGCCCGGTCCTTTACCATATCCGTTTGATGTAGCGATAGCTATATTGGCATGTGCCACTTGTGCATCTTTGTCAAGGTCGACTTCCGAAGGTGGTACCTCCTTGTGAGCCAAGAATTTGTTTATTCTCGACTTCCATGTGTCCATACGGTGCAATATCTTTTTGCCTTTACCCGTATCTTCGTTGGCTTTGTCTACTTGCTCTGTCAGCGCATTCTTGTTTTCTAACTCCGACTGATCGGTACCTGTAATCCAAATTATGGATAAGGCGAAGATTGCAATAATAACAACTAAGCCCATGATTATACCTAATTGTTTGCCAGGAACACGTCCAATTACCATCATCATGAATATCACTGCCGACAAGAGGGCGGCTGTAGAGAAGTTCTCTACCAAGATTAGTGGTATTACTGCTCCGCAGATGAGAAGTATGTATTTCAAAGCATGCTTGTCGGCACCATTCTCTGTCTGCATAGCGCTAAGTATCTGAGCTGTAGCCAATACCAAAGCTCCTTTAGCAAATTCGGAAGGCTGGAATTGAAATCCCATGATGCCAATCCATCTCGATGCTCCATTAGTGGCATTACCTGTTACAAGTACTATCAACAACATCAATATAGACCCCAATAGCAAGAATGGAGTGATAATCTTAAAATACTTACATTGTATGTTAAGAGTTACCACCATACTTGCAATGCCGAGAAATAGCAGGCCTATGTGTCTTAATATTGGTGCCATGTAGTTTCCTCCCTTGTATGTCAGCTCCGACGAGGCTGAGAATACCTCGATGACGCTGATGACACACAAGAAGAAGAATACCATCCATATCACCTTGTCGCCTTTGAATATGTTGCTAAGCGTTTTGCTATTCATTTTTAATGGTTGGGGTATGTTGTTGTATTATGATACTTACAGATTTCTTACTAATGTTTTGAATTGTTCTCCGCGATCTTCCATGTTCTTAAAGAGGTCGAAGCTTGCGCAGCAAGGGCTTAACAATACAGTGTCGCCAGGTTTTGCCATCTCGTAGCAAGCCTGTACACATTCTTTCATAGAGTGGGTGTCTCTGACAGGAATGCCCATATTGTCGAAGTTGTCGTGGAGCTTTTTGTTGTCAGCTCCAAGATATACTAAGCCTACGCATTTCTCTTTCACCAATGGCTTGATAGCATCATAGTCGTTGCCCTTGTCTTTACCACCAATGATGAGGATAGTAGGAGTCTTCATACTTTCCAAAGCATACCAGCAAGCATCTACGTTGGTAGCCTTTGAGTCGTTGATATATTGCACTCCGCCCACCTTTGTCACTTTCTCCAAACGGTGTTCCACGCCAGGGAAGTCGCTGAGGCTCTTTCTTATCACCTCTTTCTTTATACCTGCAATATTGGTAGCAATACCTGCAGCCAAAGAGTTATATATGTTGTGCTTGCCTGATAGCGAGAGTTCTTCCTGCTCCATGTTGAAAGGAGTAGGCTTCTCTATGGTATACTTGCCCTCTTCGATGTAGCCGATAGAGCCGTTCTCTTTTAGCTCAGAGAATGGGAATAATATAGCCTTGATATCATATTTTTCAAGCTCTTTCTTGATGATAGGATCGTCGTTCCAGTAGATAAAGCTATCTTTTTCTGTCTGGTTCTGAATGATTCTCATCTTTGCGTCTACATAGTTCTGCATGCAGAAGTCATAGCGGTCGAGATGGTCAGGAGTGATGTTGAGCAAGATTGCGATGTTGGCATGGAAGTCGTACATGTTGTCCAACTGGAATGAGCTAAGCTCAATGATATAGTATTCGTGTGGATCTTCTGCCACCTGTAGAGCCAAACTCTTGCCGATGTTGCCTGCCAACCCAGCATCATACCCAGCTTCCTTGAAGATATGATATATAAGAGATGTGGTAGTGGTCTTACCATTACTACCTGTGATGCACACCATCTTTGAGTTTGTATATCTGCTTGCAAACTCTATCTCGCTGATGATATGAATACCTTTCTCCATAACCTTCTTAATCATAGGAGCCTCTTTAGGAATACCAGGGCTCTTGATAATCTCTGAAGCGTTGAGAATCTTTTCCTCTGTATGATGACCCTCTTCCCACTCGATATTGTGGTCGTCGAGTATCTTCTTATATTTATCGTTGATTTTCGACATGTCCGAAACGAATACGTCGAAACATTCCTTTTTAGCCAACACTGCAGCACCAGCACCGCTCTCGCCAGCTCCTAAAATAACAATCCTTTTCATTTTCTTTTCCTTTTAGTTGACAAATTATAAATGTTAGTCTTTGTCCACTATCTTATCTTCAAGGTGATGATAGTTAGTGCGGCAAGAATTATAGAGATTATCCAGAATCTGATAGTAATCTTTGTCTCATGCTTTGCAGAATGAGGCGCCTTTATCAAGTATCGACATTCAGGATCAAGTTGGTCGTCGGTGGTTCTGAAGTTGTCGTGTATAGGTGTACGCTTAAATACTCGTTGCTTTATGCCTTTGCGTTTACCCATCTTGTAATACCATACCTGTATCATAACGCTGAGGCTCTCTACAAAGAATATACCGCAGAGTATAGGCAACATCAACTCCTTGTGGATGATGATGGCACATACCGCTATGATTCCTCCGATGGTTAGCGAACCTGTATCGCCCATGAATACTTGGGCAGGATAAGCATTATACCATAGGAAACCAATGAGCGCACCAACAAAGGCACACATGAATACCACAAGCTCTTGGCTGTCAGGAATATACATTATATTAAGGTATTGGGCAAATTCTATGTGCGAACTTACGTAAGCCAATATTCCCAATGCCACACCTATCACTGCTGAGTTTCCTGCACACATTCCGTCCATACCATCGTTGAGGTTGGCACCATTGCTAACTGCTGTGACAACAAATATGGTCATTATCACAAACAATATCCATCCTGCAGCAGTCTTGTACTTACCGCAGAAAGACACAAGGTTGGAGTAGTCGAGGTTGTGTTCCTTTAGAAATGGTATTGTGGTCTTCAGAGATTTTTGGGCAATAGGCTGATGAGTGATTACAGTCTCCTGTCCCTGCTGCTCTATAGCGAGGTTCTCTCTCATCTTAACATCTGGCGACATCCATAGCACCAAACCAACGATAAGACCGATACCTACCTGGCCAACAATCTTATAGCGACCTTTCAATCCTTCCTTGTTGCGACGGAATATCTTGATAAAATCGTCCATACCGCCAAGGAAGCCAAGCCATACTGTGGTGATAATCATCAGCAATAGGTAGATGTTTCTGAGTCGTCCGAGCAATAATACAGGGATGAGAATAGATACAATGATGATGATACCACCCATAGAAGGCACACCAATCTTCTTTGTGCCGAATGGGTCGATACTTGCATCACGCTGAGTCTCAGTAATCTGCTTGCTCTTGAGATATTTAATAAATTTCTCGCCAAACCATGCAGATATCACCAATGAGAATATCAGCGCCAGCAATGCACGAAACGAAATGTAGCCCCACATATGCGAGCCAGAGATTCCGTATTCTTCCAAAAATCTGAAAAGATAGTATAACATTTCTTGTAGTTATTGTTTATTCTGCAAATATTCCACGCAGTATCTCTCTGTCGTCGAAATGATGTTTCACACCCTTTATCTCTTGATAGTCTTCATGGCCTTTACCTGCAACCAATATTACGTCGCCCTTCTGTGCCAACATGCAAGCTGTGCGGATAGCCTCCTTGCGGTCAACTATAGAGATAACCTTCTTCATCTGCTGTGGAGTTAATCCAGCCAACATGTCGTTGATGATATCCTGTGGCTCCTCAAAGCGTGGATTGTCGCTTGTGATGATTACCTTGTCGCTTTGCTTTACAGCTTCTTGTGCCATCAATGGACGTTTACCCTTATCACGGTTGCCACCAGCTCCACATACTGTTATCACCGATCCCTTACCATCCAACACTTCATGGATAGCATTGAGCACATTCTCAAGGGCATCAGGAGTATGAGCATAGTCAACAATAGCGGTAAAGCCTTGTGGTGAGCGTATAGGTTCCAATCTTCCGCTTACACTCTTCAATGTGCTCATCACCAACAATACATCCTCTGCACTCTTGCCGAGCATGCGAGCTGCACCATATACTGCAAGCAGGTTGCTAACATTGAACTTACCGATGAACTGTACACCAACTTCATGTCCATCGATATCAAGATACATACCTTCGAAATGACATTCTATGATCTGTGCCTTGAAGTCAGCCATTTGGCGAGTAGAGTAGGTCTTTACCTGCGCCTTGGTGTTCTGAACCATCACCATGCCATTCTTGTCGTCGGCATTGGTTATAGCAAAGGCTGTCTTTGGCAACATGTCAAAGAATGCCTTCTTTGCATTGCGATAGTTCTCGAATGTCTTGTGATAGTCGAGGTGGTCGCGAGTAAGGTTGGTGAATATGCCACCAGCGAATTGCAAACCACCGATACGCTTTTGAGCTATCGCATGGCTAGAACATTCCATGAATGCATATTCGCATCCTGCCTCTACCATCTTGTGCAACAGTAAGTTGAGTTCTATAGGGTCAGGAGTAGTATGGTCGGCAGGTATAGCCTCGTCTTCGATATAGTTGCATACCGTTGATAGCAAACCACACTTGTGTCCCATCTTTCTAAACATATTATATAATAAGGTGGCAATGGTGGTCTTACCATTAGTACCAGTTACGCCAACCAACTTGAGCTTCTTCGAAGGGTCGCCATAGAATACTGTTGCAACAGGTCCTACACACTCTTCGGTAGAAGCTACCTTTATATATGTTACATTCTCTGATTTCTCTGTAGGCATATCTTCGCAAAGCACAGCCTTAGCACCAAGTTCTATAGCCTTACCAATAAATTTGTGACCATCTACCTGTGTACCTTTCATGGCTACAAACAAATGTCCGTTTTCGACACGGCGTGAGTCTATGTCCACACCTGTGATGTCTACATCTGCATCTCCGACTATCTCCAGAGGTTTGATGTTCTTCAACAACTCCTTTATTTTCATGATATATATGTTTTTATTCGTGAGTTTTTTAATTCTCTAATGTTAGCAGGCATACTTCACCTTTCTTTATATAGTTGCCTGCAGGAATGCTCTGCTTAACAATATGACCACGCCCCTGCAACTTGCATCTTACGCCACGACTTTCAATGAGGTATACTGCATCTCGTGCTCCCATACCTATTACATCAGGCATTATGCGCTTGTCTTGAGGCTTATGGCTTGTTAAATCAATGCAGTTAGAATTGATAAGAGCCTTTCCCCATATTGGTGATGTGTAGTTGGTATTTTCTTTCCAATTACGGTTGGTCTTAATTCCAAGTGTTGACAACACATAGTCGGCAGCAAGAATGTTTCCATCTTTCACCTGTGGAACAAGGATACTTGTAGAGTCCCTTGCGTCTTTAACATCAAGCTTCAAGTCTTGAGCCATGATGCCTTCGGCAATATGGTGGAAAACAACACCACTCATACCACCACCAGATGCTGGCAGACCACTCTTTTGTATACATACAATACAGCTATATCTTGGTGCATCAGCAGGGAAGAAACCTGCAAATGACAACAGATAGTTCATTGTGCCTGATTTGTATCCTGCTACACCCTTCGACATCTGTGCTGTACCAGTCTTTCCTGCAACCTTGAACGATGGTGAACCTGCTTTCTTACCCAAACCTTGACTCACCACGTGTTCCAAGATGGTTTGCATGGTTTTGATGGTCTGTGGCTTTGCTATCTGCTCATGTCCTTTCACCACTTCTGGTGGAAAGTCCATTATCACCTGTCCATCCTTTATCACCTGCTTTACAAATCTTGGACGCATCATCTTGCCGTTGTTTGCAATAGCGTTATAGAATGTCAGCGTTGAAATCGGAGGAATCTGTGTCTCGTAGCCAATACTCATCCATGCCAAAGCCGTTTTGCTCCAGTTGAGCCATTGACCACGGGAATTCTTTTTTGGCATACGTATCTTTGCTGGCGACGAACCAACCAAAGGCAACTTTAAATCGGTAGCCAATCCTGTGCGATATATTCCCTGAACGAACTTCTCCGGGCAATTGTGATAGTGATCGTCAATGATACGGCTCACACCGATATTCGAACTGACCTCAAGTGTTCGTGGCAACGAGATTGTGCCATAACCACCGCGACGCCAGTTGTGATCTTTCATCTGTCTGCCATACATTGGCCATACACCACCTGCTGTCTCTACCATACATGTAGTGTCTACCACTCCGTCGTCCAAAGCTACCAATATTGAAGCCGTCTTGAATACCGAACCTGGCTCAAGCAAGTCGCTCACAGCATGGTTCTTAATCTCACGGTAGTTGCCATCCACGCATTTTTCCATGTTTACTATGGCTTTCACATCGCCTGTGGCAACTTCCATAACTATGGCCACACCAACATTGCCATTAATCTCTTTAAGTTCATCGATGACACAACGCTCTGCCAAATCTTGCATGCTTACATCAATAGTTGTAACGATGTCAGCACCATCGATAGGTGGAGTGTCCATGATGTCAAGGAACTTGTTCAGCACCTTACGTCTGTGGGTAATACCGTTTGAACCGCGGAGAATAGAGTCGTAAGCCAACTCCAAACCACAACGTGCAGTATCTTTTGCACCGAACATGTCGCCCAAGGTACGCTGAGCCAAAGAGCCATACGGGCGTTGGCGAGCATTGAACTCCTCGTAATGGAATCCGCTGGCAAACTTACCAAGCTTAAATATTGGTAATGCCTGTATCTCGGTAAATGTATTATAGTCTATACGGCGTCGCCATATAGGGTAGTGGCGACTCTTCTTGGCAAATCCTTCTTGAAGGTTCGATTTGAATTCTTTAGTCGACCTTTCAGGGAATATTTTGTTTAGTCCCATGCATATAGAGTCGAGCTTTGATTCCCAAAGACTATCATTCTTTGCATCGCAGAGTTGTTTGAAGTCCATGAATACCATAAACTCAGGCAAAGAACTTGCCATTAGTTCGCCATCACAACTTAATATGTTTCCTCGCTTAGGAGTTACGCTGACGCTATCTTTCTTTACTCTGTCTGCAACTTGTTCCCAATAACTTCTTTTTACTGTCATGATATAGCCTGCCTTAACCACTACAGCGAAAGCTATCATGGCCATTACCAAAGCTATAGCACTATATCTTGGCATTATTTTGTTGCTATTGAACTTACTCATTGTCGTTTATCCTCCTTTTTCTTCTTAATTGTCTTCTGGTACAGTAATTATGTAAGGTGGCTGATTTGGAGTCTTCAGCGTACTGTCGCTATTACTTCTTAGCAATTCGAGCACGTTGCTCTCTCTGCTTCTTTCAGTCATCTGGCTCGAACTTGACAACGCTTTAAACTTTGCGTCTTGCAATCGTTCTTGCAGCTTGTCAATCTCAATAAGGTCTTGCTGACAGCTATATCTGTTGGATATATATATAAGGGTGAAGAATGCAATCAGCAAAAATACCCAAATTTGTCGTCTTATGGTAGATGATGTCAATATATCACCACCAAGAATCTTATTGAGGGTAAAGTTCTTCGATAGCGGTGATTCCTCTTCTGTAGCATTCTGCTTAATCACCTCTTTCAAACTTGGACCTTCATCTTCTGTATCGTCAATACTGTTGCCGTTATCGCTTTTAGCCACATTCTTTTTAGCGATGTTGCTCTGCTCTTTTGGCTCTTCGCTGGCAGCAGTCTTATTTTCTGGTTTTGTATTAACGCTTTCCATTTTCCTCCTCTTTTTATTCAATTGCTATTTTCTCTGCTATTCTTAGCTTAGCACTTCTGCTTCGTGGGTTTATCTCCACCTCCTCTGCCGAAGGAACTATCACTTTGTTGTTGATTAGTTTGAATGGACATTTGGTTCTGCCAAAGAAGTCTTGTTCTGCTTTTCCCTCTGCATTGCCTGTCTTCATCACGTTCTTCACCATGCGGTCTTCCAACGAGTGATAAGTTATCACGCTTAGTCTGCCGCCTGGCTTTAGTAAAGCTGTGGCACTATATAGCATCTCTTTCAAGGCATCCATCTCGTGGTTCACCTCAATTCGTAGAGCCTGGAAGAGTTTTGCCATATCTTTCTTCTCTCGTTCCTTGTTGAACAGCGGAGCTACAGCATTCAAGAAATCCTGTGTTGTTTCTATTCGCTTGTTGGCTCTTTGCTTTACCAAGGTTGAAGCTATGCGTCGTGATGTCTTTAGTTCGCCATATAGATAGAAGATATCAGCCAACTGCTCTTCGTCATAGTCGTTTATAATGTCGGCGGCTGTTTTACCAGCGCGCTTATTCATTCTCATGTCAAGTGGAGCATCAAAGCGGAACGAGAATCCACGAGTTTCGTCGTCGAAATGATGACTTGATACTCCGAGGTCTGCCAACAGTCCGTCTATGCCGTCTACTCCATGATATCTCATCCAGTTTGTAAGATATCTGAAGTTTGATCTCACAAAAGTGAATTTGCCACCTTTTATGCGGTCGTCGATATTTCTTTCAGCATCTTCGTCTTGGTCGAAACTATACAAATGACTTGTCTCGTCAAGTCTGGACAATATCTCCCTGCTATGTCCGCCGCCACCGAATGTTACGTCGACATATATTCCTCCTTTATGTATGTTTAGTCCGTCGATGCTCTCGTTGAGCAATACCGGTACATGATAGTTTTCTACAATCTTTGTCATTTTCAGTGGTTGTTGTTACTTTTCTTCAGGGGTCATTACTTTTGTTAGTTTCTCAGCAAATTCTTGAGAGTTCATCAGAGGCATGTCGCTGTCAGTTGTCCAAATCTCAATGGTGTCGTCCATACCTATGAATCTTACGCCTGACGTGATGTTTGTTGCTTCTAAGAATCTTTTCGGAATCAAGAATCTTCCGTTGCCATCTAATGCTATGGCTTCTGTGTCGTAAACAAATTGCCTTAACATCTGCTGATGTTCCGGATTCCATTTATTGAGTCTTGTTCTTAGTTCATCGAGTTGGGCATTCCAAACACTTTGCGGATAGAGTACTAAGCATGGTTGAAAAACGTCTTTGCGCAACACCAACGACTCTTCGCCAGATACCTGTAGTACCTTGCGGAATGCAGATGGCAGAAACACTCGTCCCTTAGCATCTGTTTTAGCCTCGATGTTACCTAAAAATCGCATGCGTTCTTATTTATATATGAATTCGGGTTCAAAGATACACATTTTCCCCCACATTGCTCCACTTTTCCCCACATTTTTTTATCAAGCTCTTGTTTTTTATACTTTTCGCTTGTTTGCTATCTGTCTGTAGAATGACGATTCTGTTATGTTTTCTAATCAAAATCATAATAAAAAGAATATTTTTGCTTAAAAAACTATCATATTAGAAAAAGTTGTGTTATTTTTGCAGTTGTTTATCGGCGGACTAAAAGAAAACGAGTTTTATTCGGATAGCTTTTGTATAATATTCTCCGTCGTGCTCTTAAACAAAATGATGGAAAAGACAATAGATATAGAAAAAATACTTGCTGGCAAAATGGGGGATAAAGCACGCTTTGTTCCACATTTCCTTGTGTCATGGCTCAAACGAGTGGTTCATGAAGATGAGGTCAATAAGTATCTTTGGGAATCTCGCCATCTGTCGGGTACTGATTGGCTTGAGGAGTGCGTGCGCTATCTGCGTATGACTCTTAAAATAGAAGGATTAGAGAATCTTCCCGATAAGAACGACGGACGCCTTTATACTTTCGTCTCAAACCATCCTCTTGGCGGAGCTGATGGTGTGGCTTTAGGTGCCATTATCGGACGCCATTATGATGGCAGCTTCCGCTATCTTGTCAACGACTTGTTGATGAATCTTCCTGGTCTTGCACCTGTTTGTATTCCTATCAATAAGACTGGTAAGCAGAGCCGTGACTTCCCTCGTATGGTTGAGGCTGGTTTTCAAAGCAAGAACCATATGCTGATGTTCCCTGCAGGCTTATGTTCTCGAAAGATAGACGGACAAATTCACGACTTGCCTTGGAAGAAGACTTTCATCACAAAGAGTGTGGAATATCAGCGTGATATAGTGCCTATACATTTCGGCGGTTGCAACTCTGACAAATTCTATACCATAGCTAACGTATGCAAAAAGCTTGGTTTGAAGTTTAATGTAGCGATGCTGTTTCTTGTCGATGAAATGTATAAGAATGTAGATAAAACATTCCGCGTGGCTATAGGAAAACCTATAGCATGGCAGACTTTCGATAAATCAAAAACTGCGATGGAATGGGCAAAATATGTAGAAGACGAAGTGTATAAACTATAAGGAAATAATATAGAAACCAATGGAAGAAGAAATTATCCAACCTGTGAGCAAAGAACTGCTGAGAGCTGAACTTACTCCAGAAAAGCAATTACGCATGACCAACAAGAGTAATAACGAGATTTTTGTTATTACGGCTCACGACTCACCAAATGTGATGAGAGAGATTGGTCGTCTTCGTGAACTTGCTTTCCGTTCGGCAGGTGGTGGCACAGGCAAGGCTTTGGATATTGACGAGTTCGATACTATGCCTAATTGCTGCAAACAACTTATAGTATGGAATCCTGATGCAGAAGAAATTATCGGTGGCTATCGCTATCTCTTTGGTAGCGATTGGCAGATAGATGAAAAAGGACAACCAAAGCTTGCAACAAGTCATATGTTCCATTTCTCCGAGAAGTTTATGAAGGAGTATGCTCCATATACTGTTGAGTTGGGACGATCATTTGTGTCGCTTGAATATCAGAATGTACGTTCTAATACCAAGAGCATTTTTGCTCTCGACAACCTGTGGGATGGACTTGGAGCTTTGACGGTTATAAATCCAGATGTGAAATATTTCTTTGGCAAGGTAACGATGTATCCGTCGTATATCCGTCGTGGTCGCGATATGATACTCTACTTCTTAAAGAAGCATTTTGGCGACAAAGAAAATCTCATTGTGCCACTAAAGCCGTTGCGTATAGAGTCTGACCCTATGGAATTGGCTACTCTATTCTCTGAAGATGACTTCAAAGCTGATTATCGCATTCTCAACCGTGAGATACGTCGATTGGGCTACAATATTCCTCCTTTGGTGAATGCATATATGAATCTTAGCCCTACCATGCGTCTTTTCGGTACTGCCATTAATTATGGCTTTGGCGATGTAGAAGAAACAGGTATCTTGATAGCTGTAGATGAAATATTGGAAGATAAGCGTGTGCGCCATATCGATAGCTTTATCAAGGAGCATCCAGAGGCTCTACAGATTACAAGTGGTGCCAACAACGTTATTTATCGAGAGAATCACAAATAACTAAGATAATATTTATATAAAATAAAAGTGCGTCTGATAGCTTATTTGCTACAGACGCACTTTTGTTTTTTGTCTTATTTCGAAATGTTTAGCTCAATTATCTTCCAAGCCATTTCTCAGGATTCAATCTTGCCTTTTCTTTGTATAATCTGAATTGCAGTACATTCTCTCCACCTACGGAGCCAAGTACTTGTCGGGTGCTCACATGCTGTCCCTTAGATACAGCTACCGATTTCAAGTTGCAATATACAGATATGTATGCTCCGTGGCGTACCATTACAACCATCGAGCCGCTATATCCAAACACACCGCTAACTTCACCATCATATACGCTTCTTGCCTGACTACCGGCAGAGCCCATGATATTTATACCCTTGTTGTCGAGAGTTACGCCTCGCAGACCTTCTACATTATAGTTTCCGTAGTGGGTAACTATACGGTAGTTGCCAGTAAGAGGCATAGGCAATCTGCCTCGGTTAGCCTCGAAACCATTGTTCATTAATCTGTCGGCAGAACTGAATTTAGCCACCTCTTCGGCATCCTCCTTAGCTTCTGCTATCTCTTTTCTGTTGCGCTCAGCCTCGGTCTTGGCTTTCAACTCAGCAGCCTGGCGCTGTGCTGCTGCTTCGCGAGCAGCCTGCTCAGCACGTTCCTTTCTCTCTGCAGCTTCACGCTCTTTTCTTTCAGCCAGCGCTCTTGCGTTAGCAGCTTTCTTTGCTGATGCCTTACGCTCAGCTTCTTCTCTTGCTCTGCGAGCTTCAGCTTCCGCCATAGCAGCCTGACGTGCTTCCTCTTTGAGTCTTGCCTCACGTGCCTTTGCCTCTGCGATTCTTCGTGCATTCTCTCTTGCAGCAGCCTCTGCAGCAGCTTTCTTGCGAGCCAATTCTGCTTCTCTACGTCGTGCAGCCTCTGCAGCAGCAGCTTTGCGCTTAGCTTCAGCCTCTGCACGTTGGCGTGCCTTTTCTACTTCTATAGCTACCAATCTGTCGATTTGAGCGTTCAATGCAGCATCCTTCTTGCGTTGGTCAGCAATGATACCTACGATAGTCTTCTGCTGTTTCTGCAGTCCGTCTACCATAGTCTGTTGCTCTGTCTGTTTGTTCTGTAGATGCGTTTTCTCCTGCTTGCCTTTATTGAGCAAATTGTTTTTATGCGCCTTAGCATCTTGCAACTGGTTGAACTTTGTGTTCACCTCCTGCTGCTTAGCTCTTACCTGTTCGCCCTGTGCTTTCTGGTAAGCACCATATTCTCTTACGAAGCGAAGTCGACGATACATCTGGGCAAAGTTCTGTGCAGAGAAGATAAACATCAACTTGTCCTGTACAGAGTTATGCTTAGCCAAATAGCGCATTGACTTTATGTATTTCGCCTGACGTTCGTGCAGTTGCTCTTTGAGAGTATTCAGCTGCGATGTCAGCATATCGATATTGCCATTTATATGTGTAATGTCTTGCTCGATATTGTTTATAGTCTTTTGGCGATCTTCGATTTCGCTATTTATCACCAGCAGGTTCTTCAGTCTGTTCTTGACATCAGCCTGATTTGCCCTTAGTGCCTTCTCTTGCTCCTTAATCTTCTTTTGGATGTCGGCTCTTTGGTTCTGTAGACCACGTATAGAGGCATTTGAGTAAGTCTTTCCTGCAGACTTAGTGGCGTTGCTCTTAGTTGCCGTAGTCTTCTTCTTTGCTGTCGTTTTCTTTGCTACAGGCTTTCTTGCCGCAGGCTTTTTGGCAACAGTCCTGGTTGTAGTAGTCTTACGCTGACCACTATTTGTAGTCTTACGCTGTCCACATACAGGCAACGTAAGCGCCAAGGCAAGAAATATCGTTAATAGTTTCCTCATTTTGACTCTCGCTTATATTCTTTTATTGTGCTCCGAAAAGCTTGCCGAAGACGTCGGTAGCTTCTATCTTCTTATATTTCTTTGATATTTCCGACTTTGCTTCCCATTTGTTGTCGGTCTTCACACCATCCATATCAATAGTCAGAGAAATATTACTCTGGTTCTTGATAGCTGTAGTAGCAAAAGTAAACTTCTGGTAAGCTGGGAACATCTTGCCAGCAACAGCCTTGAAGTTGGAATATGTCCAGTTCAACGATGATTTGCCTTGAGTTAGACTGCTATATGTCGCTTTAGCTGTAGATATGCGACCATTGGCATTGTCGGCATTCCATACTATATTCAGGTTACCTTTCTTTAATGTAATGTTCTTGCTGTTACCAGCCTCTGTTACGCCAAAATCCAAAAGGTTGGCATCGCTGATAGATTTTGTTCCTGGCATAAACAGCTGATTCCAAAACAAAGCTTGCAACGAATAGAAGTTCAAACCGTTGTTCTTTAGGAAGTCCACCTTGTTGTAGTCTTCCTTGATATATTCTTTGTGCATGCGGTCTATCACGAGCACATAGTCTGGAGTAAATTCTATGCGTCCCACCTCGCTGCCCAACAATGGAATGAATGCTTGAATGCGTATCACTTCGCCATATCTCATATGCAGCGAACCTGGCACCGTGATATCTTTGCTTCCCATCTGCACGTTGAGCGACATCTTGCCAACGATGTTTTGGGTGCCAACCTTCTGATTAGCAACTTTCTGAACAAAAGCCAATGCTTGCACATTACCGCCGTTGTGCTTGTCAACTGTCGATGATGTACCTTCTGTTGCAGCCTTCTTCGAACCACATCCTGCCATAGCCATGGTCATACCACCCAAGGCAACAGCAAAAAGAATATTCTTTATTTTCATTTCTTTATGTATTTTCTTTGTTTTATCTTTCTTGTCAATATCTTGCTTTCGCCACCGCGCTTTTGTGCTTGCTTCCAGTATTCCACAGCCTTGTCTATATCTCCAGCCATGGCATGTATGTCGCCTGCATGCTCATAGACGTCTGCCGAAGATTCATCTGTAGAATCGTTGCTTATAGCTTGGTCAATATACATCTTTGCCTCCTCGTATCTACCTTCCAAGAACAATATCCACGCATAGGTGTCGAGGTATGTAGCCGAAGTAGGCTCTGCCTGTATGGTCTTCACGCTCATCTCCTCAGCCTTCTTTAGGTTTTGGTTGTTTAGACTAAGGTAGTAGGCATAGTTGTTCAAACAGGATATATTGTCTGGTTTCCATTGCAGACAGCTGTCGTAAGCAGCGAAAGCCTCTGTAGCTTTACCTTTCTTAAACAATATGTCGCCCATTATGCAGTAGAAGTTGCTAACGATATCCGAGCTACTCTTGTCGTTAATCTCGGCAACACCTTTCTGGAAGAATGTCAATGCCTTGTCGTCTTCACCTTTTTGGTAATAAGCCAAACCTGTGAAGTAATAAAACACCATTTCCTCTGGATTATATTGTGTTCCAGGCTCGCTCAAAGCTATTATGCTATCCCAATCGTCGCTGCTCCATTTGTTTTGCAGAAGTTGGAAACGAGCCGAAGCATTATCAGGCGCAATGCTAAGAAGGCTTAAGAGCGTTGAGTCGATGGCGGCAGTAGGAAACTTCTTCATTTTCATATATGCCACTTCCAGTTCTCTGATGTCTGTCTCTTCTGGCGAAGCTGCTATCATTCTATTGAATAGTGACAACATTTTAATGCTGTCGCCGCCTTGTTGCTCGTTTTCCTTAATAGCCTCGCGTACAAACTGCAACTTGTTTTCTATCGACTGCTCTGTACTTACCAATATCTTTTCCATCATATCGGCAGCCTTAGCACTATCGCCATGCTGTTTGTAATAGTCGTAGAGCGAACTCTGAGCATATGGGTTGTTAGCCTCTTCTTTTAGAGCCTTTGTAAATATGCCATATGCTTCATATGTCTTGTTGTTTTGCAATAGCCAGTTGCCAAGCATTATCTGGTAGTTGATGTCGTAAGGATGGTTGTCTGCCAACTCTTTCAAAGCCTTGTGAGCATTCTCAGGCTTATTCATCAGCTCGTATACTCTCACCTTTGATAATGTTAGGTCTTCGCTTTCGCCATCCACCTGCTCTATGCGGTTTATCACCTCGAGCATCTTTGTATAGTTTTTCTCCTGCTGATATAATTGCAGCAATATCTTCATAGCATCTGTGCGATAGCTATGTTCGTCGCATAGTCTGGTGTAAGCTTCTGTAGCCTTGTCGTATTTGCCGTTACCAATATAGAATTGTGCCAATCTCTCTTGGTAAGTTTCATTCTTTGGAGCCAAGCTTACCGCTTTCTCTAATGAAGTAAGAGCCAAAGAGTCTTTCTCCATCTGTGCGAGATACATCGCAAGATAGTAGTAAACCTCAGGCTTGTTGCCATCTATATCCTTGGCATGAGACAATAATTCGAATGCTGACGCATAGTTGCCCATGCTCTGCTGTCGCATAGCCTCAATAAAAAAGTATTGGTAGCGTCGGTCTGTAGAGCCGTCGCCACCATTGTTCTCTTTCTTTGCATCTATGCTCAGAGGCAACATGAAGAGAACTGCTAAAAGAGTTATAATACCTTTCAACTGCATTATTTCACTCCTGTATGTCCGTATCCACCAGCACCACGCTCGGTATCGTCGAGTTCTTCAACTACCTGGAACTCAGCAACCTCATGGCGTGCTATCACCATCTGTGCTATGCGCTCGCCGTCGTTTACGATGAATTCTTCAGTCGACAAGTTGATAAGAAGCACCATCAACTCACCACGATAGTCAGAGTCTATTGTGCCAGGGCTATTCAATACTGTGATACCTTTCTTGAATGCCAATCCACTACGAGGGCGAATCTGTGCCTCAAAGCCTTGTGGCAAAGCCATATACAGTCCTGTAGGAATGAGTCTTCTCTCCATAGGTTTCAATACTATAGGCTCTTCGATGTTGGCACGCAAGTCCATGCCTGCACTCTGCTCGGTAGCATAGGCTGGCAGAGGGTGGTGGCTCTTGTTGATGATTCTGATGTTGGTCATTGCTGATTGTGAATTACTAATTGAAAAATGGGCTTGCTTTAGAGCTTCGCCGTTTTCTTATATATTATAAGGTGCAAAAGTAGCAAAAAAAAATGATAACCCAATGACTTCTTTATATTTATTAGTACTTATTGTAAAAAGAGCGATGTGCTTTGCAAAAACTGCGCTACGCTCATTAATATCAGAACAAATATTATTATTTGTTTTGCTATTCCATTCTTTTGCAGTACTTTTGCCATATGATGAACTGGAAACAATTACTATCCAACAAGCGACTTGGCCAAGAGCATCGCCATTTGCAACGCGACGACGATCGTACAGAATTCAAACGCGACTACGACCGTTTGATATTCTCTACTCCTTTCCGCCGTCTACAAAACAAAACTCAGGTGTTTCCTTTGCCTGGAAGCATCTTTGTTCACAACCGACTCACACACTCGCTCGAGGTTGCGTCGGTAGGTATGTCGTTGGGTAATGACGTATGCCACATCCTTACCAAGCGTCATCCTGAATTGCACGATACTCTATTCCAAGAGATTGGAACCATAGTGTCGGCAGCATGTCTTGCCCACGACCTTGGCAATCCTCCTTTCGGTCATAGTGGCGAAAAGGCTATTCAGGCTTTCTTCTCAGAAGGTAATGGCAAAGCACTAAAATCGATGGTTTCATCGCGCTTTTGGGATGATATTACACATTTCGAGGGTAATGCCAATGCCCTACGTATTCTCGCTCATAGATTCAACGGACGTCGTGAGGGCGGTTTTGCCATGACATATTCCATGTTGGCAAGTATAGTGAAATATCCTTTTGCAAGTTCTGCAGCTGGCGATCATGGTAAATTCGGCTTCTTTGGTTCTGAAGAACCTATATATTGCAAAATTGCCGATGAATTGGGAATTATTTGCAAGTCAAAGCCTGGCGAACCACTCATGTATGCACGTCATCCTTTAGTATATCTTGTAGAGGCTGCCGATGATATCTGCTATGAGATAATGGATATCGAGGATGCTTATAAGCTGAAGATTAATACCTTTGAAGAAACGAGCGAATTGCTTCTTGGTTTCTTTGACGAGGAGTCAAGGGAACAGATGCTTAAGCGCATCGATGATGAAGGAATCACCGATCGCAACGAGCAAGTGGTATATATGCGTGCCCGAGCTATTGGCAAACTTGAAGCTGAATGTGTAAGAGTGTTCTGCGAACATGAGGAAGAAATCCTTAATGGAAGCTTCGAGGGTTCACTAATCTCGCATGTAGAGCCTATTGCCAAGGCTGCTTATGAGCATTGTACAGAAGTTAGCTTCAAGCGAATTTATTGCAGTAAGCCTGTTTTGGACATCGAGCTTAGCGGTTACAAGATTATGGATACTCTTATGGACACCCTTACCGATGCTGCCGTTAATCCTACTCGTTTCCATTCCAAACAGTTAATTCGTCGTTTCAGCAGTCAGTATGAGATAAATAGTCCTGACCTCGAGACTCGCATCATGGCTGTAATCGACTATGTTAGCGGTATGACTGACGTCTATGCCCTCGACATATATCAAAAGATAAATGGAATATCCTTGCCTATCGTATAATCAATAATTATATTCATTCTAACCTACTCAATTTTATTATGGGAAAAAACTATAAAAAAGGCGCTCCGCTAATGGATATCTTGTCGATAACATTTAGTGAAATAAAGCATTTTGCCTTAGACAGTACAGGAGCCGGTATGGCTGTAATTGATAAATGGTTTGTTGGACTGGTGTTGCTGATAGCCATTTTGCCTATTTTGACATTCACAGGTGTGACAAAATCCAAGATTACCGATTTTACTCCAGTAGAGCGCATAGCCCAGAAGTCGGCTACCATCTATGATTATCCAACTTTGCCTGTGGATAAAAACAACTCTTCCACAAAGGTTGGTAACAGTATTGCTACAATTAAGAAAGGTGAAGCTATAAAGCTCTTGGCATATAGTAGCTACCAGGGTTGCTATCAGGTGGAACTTGCTGATGGCACTCGTGGATATGTAGCTATGGATGTCGTTGGTGATTCTGTTTTGTCTCTTCGATGGAAAAAAGATATGGCAGAGGTCGGTGATACCTTTATGTTGAAATCAATACAATCTGTTTATAAGGTTGTAGCACGAGCAAAAGGTAATACCATCGACGATTTCAGAGTTGGCGATTTCTTCCCAGTTCAGGCTATGGGTTTGCCTGTATATAATTGTGCAGCACCTTCGCCTGTTACGGTGAAATGGGTGAAAAATAATATAGTGAAGGGTAAAACAACTAAAGAAGAAATTGATAAAGAGTGGTTTGGCTACGCTTTGGCTCAAACCGTAAAGGGTAATGTAGTTACTGCTCTTTATCCTTTGGCTGTGCAGGATGCTGAGGCAGGTAAAGTATATCAGAAGTTTGCTGTAACATATACTGATGGCATCGTATCCAATATAGAATATTCTGAGCCTGAAGATATGGGCTTTATAATGAGCCATCTACCTTTTGTTGATGCTATCCAAGGCAATCCTTTGTGCGTAAAGTATCGTTCTGAGAGTATTACAGATCCTTCTGGATATAATACCATTTCTGATATTAAAGGCGAAAAACGAAGTGCTGTGGCAGAATGGATTAGTGAGAATATTGGCGACTTTAGTATGCCAATGTGGTTGCAATATGTAGTTGTAATAGTAGGCGGACTCATAGTTCTTGCCCTATTCCTATTATTTATTCATTGCTTGCTGCTTGTGTTGCCAACTCTTATGTCGTTCTTGGGTTATGTATATGTGTTGCCTAATCCTTTGTATAAGCTTCTTATGTTCCTTGCATTGCTCTTTGGTGGTGAGTTGCTATATGTATTTACAGGTGGTTTGCCTTGGTTTGTTACAATAATGCTAATCGGCTACTTGTATTGGCAATGGTTGCAATGGAATACATGGATAAACTATAATCGTTGTCCAAGTTGCCATCATATGTATACTCTTGATACTACCAACTGGGTTGATGGCGGTAAATCATATTATGACAACGTTACGTATAATGTCACCACTAAAGGTGGTAAAGAGATATCACGAACGGAAACAAATCGCGAACATCGTGTGGTTTCATCGGTTAATGAGCACCTCACTTGTTCTGACTGTGGTTCTACATTTAGCCTCACGCATACTACTGATAGAAGAGTATAAAGCTTAATAATCTATAAATGACAAAAGCTCTTGCAAGCATCATGCCTGCAAGAGCTTTTGTTGTTATGTAATTGTTATGGTTTTTCCTAATTTCCGCCTTTAAAAACGAGACTTTTTTACCGAATTGGCAAAGATAGGCATGTCGATGCTGTAAGTCGCTTTACTTCAATAACTTAACAGACTTCGTTCGCTTTCGAAAGTAAGCTTCGAGCAATCTATGCTTTCTGGCAAATCTATCTATGCTTTCTATCAAACGTATTTTTGCTTTCTGTCAAATGTCCGTTTGTTTGCTAACAAATATATTAATTGTTTAACTACCTGTTAAGGGATCATTTTATAGATAGTGTTTAGTGTTTAATGTTTAGATGGTCTTTTAAACATAAACCTTATAAACCCCTGTCATTTTCTTCAGCAGAGCTTGCCATCTGCGTCTTGCCCAGCCTTTACGAGAGTGTGACTCTCGACAGTCTGGACAAGCTTATTATCTTAGTTACCTTTTCTAATTATATTATTAGTCTGCCCAAAGCTCTTCTTCGCCACCTAGCGACTTGTAGTCTTCTTCTTTAGCTTTGCTTATTCCAGATACTGCAGCGAGAATAGCTGAAAGTTCTGCCTTTAATACTTGTATTTCAGGCTTTATATATTCTTTCTGTTTCATAGTTTTTCGATTTTATTTGATTATAACCTTCATTGTTTTGCCATTGCGCTTAACGATGTTGATACCCTTCTGTAGGTTGTTCAAGCGGTGGCCTTGCATATTGTAGTATTCAGCCTTGCTGTCTGCTAAGGCGTTGAGATTGTCGATGGCTGTAGTGCTGTCGCTTATGTCGAGACTAAATATCTTGGCGCCACTCTCAGAAGAATTGCCTTCCATATAAGCGCGGAATGCTTTAGCGCCTACAGCCTTTGTTGTTGTTCCCAGTAATATCTTTGCAGGATTCATCAACTTGTCGTTCTTCAGGATGAAGCAATTGTTGTCGGTTTCATCGAACATCTTCTTTGTATAAAGACCTACAAGTTTATAGTTGCCATCAGATGTGGAAGAGCCTACCATAGCGGCAGTCTTTATCTCTTTGCCTGTCTCTACGATATTTAAGTTTGTTGCGTTGTCGCTCATCTTTATTATAACAGGTGTTCCTGCAGCTATGCTTGTTTCCACCTCTTTGAGTTCCACCACGTCGGCAGTAGCAGAGAGTAGGGTGAATGCACGGAAGTTCTTATCGGTAAGGGTTACCTCGAAAGGCAAACATAGTGTGCCCCATGTGGCTGTGGTGTTGCGGTCGTATGTGGCAGTCTTAGCAACAAACGATTCTGTAATAGCAAAATCCTTGTCGCCTGTCAAATCCAAATTGTCTGCTTCAAGAGTTTTGCCTGCGGCTCCAATAATCTCTTCTCCTAAAGTTCCAATATACTTCGTGAAATAGCCAGTCTGATAGTTGGCATATTCTATTCCATCATTTCCATTCTTGTATTTAACGTATCCCTTGAGAGGACGACAAAATTTGAACATATCTGTTCCATAGCTCACAGATGTAGTTACAAACTTATCGCTAACAAAGATTGTTTTGAGAGCATTACAGTTACAGAACATTCTCATCATTTTTATAACATCTTGCGTATCGAAGCTTGAAAGGTTAAGTTGGCTGAGTTTGATGCATCCGGCGAACATGCTATTCATATTGTTGACCTTTTCTGTATTGAAATTAGATACGTCTAGTGAACTTATATTTTTACATTCATTGAACATATAATTCATTGCTTCTACTTTTTGAGTGTCGAATTTAGAAACATTGAGTTCTGTAAGCCCTTGACAATTGTCGAACATGTACGCCATGTCCTCAACATTCTTAGTGTCGAAATGTGATACATCAAGAGATTTGAGGCTGGAACATCCTTTGAACATACTATGCATGTTGGTTACATTCTCTGTATTTAGATTCTCTATGCCAGTAATGCTTGTCAGATTTTTGAATAAATCGAACCAACTATAGCATGATTTAGGGCGTACTACAGCAAACGAGGCATCAAATGTCACCGATTTGATAGAATTTTGATTGTTAATGCTTAGCCAATCAGGGTTTGCATCACCTTCATTCAATTCGTATGCATTTGTTGTCATATTGGTGTTGTAATCATAGTAGAATGTCAACGATTTATCGGTATCGTCATACTTTGCAATGCCAATTTGCTTTTTTAGAGAGAAATAGCCTTTAGTATAGTTGGCCATGGTTTTATCGTAGTTCTTATAATCGTATTTAGTAGCTCCATTGAGTCTTTTGCTATTGTAGAACATTTTTGTACTTTCAGTTACTGATGTAGTAACAAATTTGTTGCTAACAATGATTCTTCTAAGAGCTGTGCAATTTTCGAACATACTAGACATGTTCTTTACCTTTGCGGTATTGAAATTAGTGAGGTTAAGTGGCTGTATCTTGCTGCAATTATTGAACATAAACGCCATATTTTCAACGTCCTCTGTATTCAAATATTCTATACCATTGATGTTTGTTAGATTCATAAAAGATGAGAACCAATAGTAGCATGATGTAGGGCGTACTACAGCAAACGACTTGTCAAACACCACGCTCTTAACAGAGCTGGAGTGCTTATTCCAACCAGGTTTAGTTGTTCCTTCATTCATTTCGTATGAAGTTTCTGTCATATTGGTATTGTAATCATAGTAGAATGTTAGCGACTTATCGGTAGTGTTATACTTAGCAAAGCTAATTTGCTTTTTAGGAGTAAAGTAGCCTGTTGTATAGTTAGCATATTCTATTCCATTTTTGCCAGATTGGTATTTATTTGCTCCGTTGAGCTCTTTGCAAAGTCCGAACATATTTGATGCACTAGTTACAGCTTTAGTTACAAACTTTTCGCTAACAATAATGGTTTTAAGAGCAGAACAATTATTGAACATCGAAGACATAGATTTTACTTTCGAAGTGTCGAAACTATATAGATTGAGCTTCTGTATTTTTTGACAGTTGACGAACATCTGGTACATATTTTCAACGTTTTGCGTATTGAAATTATCCAGATTAAGTGATGTGAGATTTATGCAATAATCAAACATGTCGCTCATATCTTTCACGTTTTGGGTGTTGAATGTAGATAAATCAAGGGAAGTTAGCTTCTTACAACCATTAAACATACAACACATTGTTTCCACCTTCTCTGTATTCAGATTTTTTAAACCTGTGATTCTTGTCATCTTATTAAAAGATGAAAACCATGCATAGCATGATGTAGGGCGTGCTTGTGCAAACGATGCGTCAAATACAACTCTATTAACTGCTTCTTTGTGGGTAAACCAACCTGGTGTGTTTTTCCTTATGTTCATTTCGTATGCACCAACAGGCTTGTTGTTGTCATACTTAAATGTCAGCGTGCCTGTTGTTGTATCGAATACTGCATAAGCTTCTTGCGCCATTACTCGGCTACAGATTTGAGGTAGCCACAACATTGCCATCGTGAACAACATGGTGGCAATAAATTTTGAATTAATGTTTAATTTTGTTTTCATTAGCTTGATGGTATTTATAGTTATTATATTCGTGATTTATATGGGGTTTATGTAAAAGGATATAGTAATGAGGTGGTTATACCTCTATTAATGAATGTCTAAAAGTTGAGTCTTTAGTTTGTGATAATGCAAAACCATCGGCAAATATAATCCTTTTTTCTAATAAGTTGGTCGTTAGGGAAGTTAAAAAGTGTTTTTTTTCTTCAGCAGAGCTTGCCATCTGTGGCTTGCCTATCCTTTACATCAAAACTCGAAGCATGAGAGTTTGCCAAGTATATGATATTTCCACAGAGCCCGAAAAATCATGCTTAACAGTTAAAATGTGTTTAAAATGGTGTCTACTTCCTATGAAGTAGACACCTAAAACATAGGAAGTAGACACCTTGACAGGGGAAGTAGACACCTTTTTTTGAAATTATAATTCTAAATTTGCGGAATGATAGAAATATTTACCTTATTCATCAATTTCGTGGCTTACGAACCGTTCGCAGCCAAGGCTGCATCTTACAGCCGCACAATGAAGGAAGGCACCACATGGGCTACGCTCTGTCTGCCTTTCGAGGTGTCGCTCGAAGGTAAGAACTTCCGTGCATTCGAACTTCTTTCGGCTGATGATGCTACAGAAACTGTAGAACTCGAAGAGGTTAAGACAATAGAGGCTGGTACTCCTGTTATCATCAAGATGAAGGATGGAGTAAATTCGTTCAGCTTCTCTGTAGAAAACACAGCAATAGCAAAAGGTGTTCAGACTGCTGCAACTGCTGACGGCAACTATCAGCTCCAGGGTCTCTACACCCAAAAGGAGTTCAGCAAGGATGCTGACAACAACTGCTACATCGTAAAGGGCAACAAGCTGATGAACCCTGCCAAATTGTTGGAGAATTCAAAGGTAACAAAGGTGGCAAGCAAGCCATTCCGTGCTTACATGGTAGACAACACTTCTGCTGCATCTGGTGCCAAGATGTTTAGCATTGGTTTCGACGACGACAGCACTACAGCCATCGACTCTCTCAATACCATTGCCAACGATAAGGCTGAATACTTCGACCTTCAAGGCAAGCGCCTTAATGAGCCTCAAAAGGGTATTAACATCGTGAAGCGTAATGGTAAAACTATGAAAGTTATCATCAAATAAACATTGAACGATATGAAAAAGAAAGAATATATAAAGCCCGAAATGAAGGTCTACCAAATAGAGACTCCTTCTATTCTCGCTGTATCAGAAATCGAAACTGCCAAGGAAAATGATTACGGCGACGATAAAGTTAACAACTTCATAGAAGACGGAGGCATCATATATATTGATTAAAGAAACAGCCTCACCCCCAACCCCTCCCCAAAAGGGAGGGGAGTAATTAGACCTTTTGGGGATGTCTTAGCTTGAGATTCTAACATAAGTTAGGGTTGAATAAGTAAGGGGTGCAAACGACATCATGCCGTTTGCACCCCTAATTGATTTTATTATATGAGGTATTGTTAAGCAAGGTATTGTTGGCTCACCCGATAAATTTGTGGAATAGTTAAACTTGCCCTTTGGTTAGCACACATCGCTTTCCGATGATATTTCTTTCGCATATAAGCAATAATCCCCTTTTGTTTATAGGATGATCAAAAAAACTTCCCCTCTTTTTCGAGAAGGGAAGTTTTTTATTTAAATTTTAATCTAATGATATTCCTGTTGCTTCTAAGATGTCTTTTGAACTAAGGCCCATAGCTTTCATTTTCTCAGCAATAGCCAATGCTTTTTTTTGCTCACCTTGTTCAATACCTTGTTCGATACCTTGTTCAATACCTTGTGCCATACCTTCGGCATAGCCATCCTCGCGTGCACCTTGAAGCACAGAGATAGTATCGCGATACTTTCTCAGTCCCTCGTCGTATTTCATGCGCTCTTGTCTTGAAAGCGCAGCTACATCGGCTATATCTTCCAGCTTCTTGAATACTGCATTCTGTGCAGCCCAAGGTAGTCTTGTCAATGTTTCCATATTCTTCAATACAAAAATCCAACGTTCAAATTCATTCTCACACTCATCAGCTTCCTTATTAAACAAAGGTAGCTGCATATATGTCATGCGTATCTTGTCAGAAAACTCATCATTTGTTTCCTTATCCTTCAACACTACGTCTGTTCTGAACTTCTGTTTAAAGTCCATAGGACAGAAGTTGAGGAAGGCAACAAGATACACAGCATCTATGCCATAGTTCCATCCCGACCCTCTTTCGCCTTGGCGAGCTATAGCTTCAGAAACATAGTAGATACTGCGGTTCTTGAAATAAGGTTGCGACTTATTTTGCATCTCCACAATAATCTTCTTACCCTCATCGGTCTCGCAATAGATATCATATATTAGCGAACGGTCGTCCTCGTACAGAGCAGGTTGCTCCTTATCGAGGAAACTGAGGTTCACGATATGTTCCTCGCCTGCCAACAAGTTGTTGAGGAAGTCGAGCAACAGAGGTTTAGATATTTCCTGACCGAAGATTCGCTTGAAACCAATGTCTGTAAAAGGATTTATGAATTGTGCCATAGTTATGTGGATAAGTTATTCTTTTTGCAAAAATAAGCAATTCACGCAATACATCCAAATTCTTTAGATTATTTTTACTAATTGGCAGGGGCTTATTTTGGTTTATGTTTAAAAAACATATAGGCTGTAGTTTTACTTTCAACAGCGAAAGGTATAAAAACAAAAAAGCCTCACAAGTTTGAAACTTGTAAGGCTTAGCAATTTGCGCTTCAAGATGGGCTTGAACCAACGACCCCCTGATTAACAGTCAGGTGCTCTAACCAACTGAGCTATTGAAGCATTTGTCTTAATTGCGAGTGCAAAGGTAATAAGTTTCTGTTATTCCTCCAAATGTTTTCCCAACTTTTTTTCATTTTAAGCTAAAAAAGTTTGTTTTTATATGTTTTTTGCGCCTTTTTGAGGTGAATAAGTCCATAAAAAGGGTGGTGAAGGAGGTATTTTCTATAAAAAGACGAAAAAGAATTGCTGTATCGGATATTTTCCTTAATTTTGCATTTGCTATCCTTATAGGCGGAGTAGATGACTATGTTGTTAGTAGCCTCTATATATATAATAAGGTGTAGGCGGTGAAAATAGATTATTAATATTAGATAACAGGAAATGATGAAATGCAATAGATTGTTCTCTGTGGTGCTTGGCTGCATGATGTCGGTGATGGCTTATGCTCAGCAAAACGATCACGACTTTAATGTGGGCAAGAATATGGAGATGTTTACGGCGGTGTATAAAAACCTTGATATGCTGTATGTAGATACTTTGGATGCCGACAAGGTTATTGGTACTGGCATAAATGCTATGCTCCGCTCGCTGGATAGATATACTGAGTATTATCCTGCTGATGTAACAAAGGGATTGAAATATCAGCTTACGGGAAAGTATGCCGGTATCGGCTCGGTGATTAGATATAATTTCAAAGAGGGATACTCGTATATCGATGAGCCATATCTCGGTATGCCTGCTGCAGAAGTGGGCTTGAAGAAGGGCGACTTGATATTGGCTATCAACGACAGCACAATGAAGGGCAAGGAGACACAATATGTTTCAGACCATCTGCGTGGCGATGTCGGTACCTCTTTCATATTGAAGATTAAGCGCCCAAGCACAGGCAAGGTGATGAAGTTTAAGGTTACTCGAAAGCTTATCCAGACTCCTGCTGTGCCTTACTATGGTTTGCTCAACGATAGCGTGGGCTATATTCAGTTGCAGTCGTTCTCTGAAGGAAGCTCCAAGATATTCCGCAATGCTGTAATCGAGATGAAGCAAAAAGGCATGAAGGGTCTTGTCTTCGATTTGCGTGGCAATGGCGGAGGTTCGGAATCGGAGGCTGTTAATATAGTTAATGTGTTTGTACCAAAAGGTAAGCTTATAGTTTCGAATAGAGGAAAGCTTAAACGTGCCAATCGCGATTTCCTGACCCAAGTGGAACCTGTAGACACCGTTATGCCATTGGTGGTATTGGTAAATGGAGAGTCGGCAAGTGCAAGCGAGATTACCAGCGGTGCGCTCCAAGATTTAGACCGTGCCGTGATAATGGGTACCAGAACTTATGGAAAGGGTATTGTACAGACAGTACTCGAGTTGCCTTATAATGCTCAGATGAAACTCACCACTAATAAATACTATATTCCAAGTGGTAGATGTATTCAGGCACGCAACTTCCGCAAGATAGATGGCGACGATAGAGAGGAACTGGTAAAAGACTCTTTGGCTAAGACTTTCTTTACCGTGAATGGCAGAAAGGTGAAAGATGCAGGCGGTGTGCAACCTGATGTAGAGGTGAAGCCTGACTCTATGCCTAACATCTCGTATTATCTTGTTGCTATGCGCGATTCAAGTGAGGTGCTGTTGGGCTATGTTCTCGACTATATAGCTTCGCATAAGACCATTGCTCCTGCAGCAGAATTTGAAATTTCAGACTCTGAGTTTGAAGACTTCAAGAAGCGAGTGGTGGAGAGCAACTTTAAGTATGACCCTATTAGCGAAAACACCTTCAAGTCGCTTGTTGATGTTGCTAAGTTTGAGGGATATTACGATGATGCCAAGGAAGAATTTGAGGCATTGGAGAAGAAACTACGCCATGATGTTGGTAAAGAAATGGAAAAAGCCAAGGTGTCGATAAAACGACTGTTGGCAAGTCAAATAGTATCAGCTTACTACTATCAAGAGGGTGCCGTAAGGAATTCATTGCGAACAGACAAGATTACAGGCGAGGCTTTGAAGCTACTTGCAGATAAAGCAAGATATTCAGAGTTGTTGATGCCAAAGGCGGAGTAAAGAAAGGTGCAAGTCTTTACAAAACCAATAAAAAATGTATAAACTCTTGGTAGCGTGAAAAAAATGTCGTAACTTTGCACCGTTCAGTGGAATGAGGGGCTCTGAGAGAGTTCCTCATTTTATTTTAATAAGATATTTTCGATGCCGTTATAAAGTAAGGCTCGAAGGTGTTGGTGTACACATTATATATTTATGATAGACAAAAACGTCGTTAAAGAATTAGTTGAAGAATGGCTCAAAGACAAGGATTATTTTCTTGTCGATGTAGAGATTAGCCTTGATGACAGAATTGTAGTCGAAATCGATCATGCCGATGGTGTGTGGATAGAAGACTGCGTAGAATTGAGCAGATTTATCGAAGACCATCTTAGCCGTGATGAAGAAGACTATGAACTGGAAGTTGGATCAGCAGGCCTTGGACAACCATTCAAGGTGCCACAGCAGTATCATAACTTTGTAGGTCAGATGGTAGAAGTACTTGATGCTGATGGCAAGAAGGTAAAGGGCTTGCTAAAGAGCGTTGATGGTAACGATTTTGTTGTTACCGTTAGTGAAAAGGTAAAGGTGGAAGGCAAGAAGCGTCCTGTGCTTATGGATGTCGACCACACCTATCAGATGGATAATGTAAAATATACTAAATACTTAATAAGTTTCAAATAAGCTATGGTAGCAAAAAAGACTGATGATGTAACAGTGAGCATGATCGATACCTTCCGCGAGTTTAAGGAAACAAAGAATATCGACCGTACTACATTGGTAAGTGTGTTGGAGGAAAGCTTTCGCAACGTTCTTGCCAAGATTTTTGGAAGTGATGAAAACTTCGATGTCATTGTCAATCCAGACAAGGGAGACTTTGAAATCTACCGCAACCGTGTGGTGGTAGCTGATGGTGAGGTGGCAGACGAAAATAAAGAGATTAGCCTTACTGAGGCTCGTAAGATAGAAGCTGACTATGAGGTTGGTGAGGATGTTAGTGAAAGCGTAAACTTTGCCAAGTTTGGCCGTAGAGCTATCCTTACATTGCGTCAGACTTTGGCTTCAAAGATTCTTGAGCTTGAGCACGACTCTCTTTACAATAAATATAAGGATCGCGTAGGTCAGGTTATTGCAGCCGAGGTTTACCAGATATGGAAGCGCGAGGTTCTCGTTGTTGACGATGAGAACAACGAGCTTATCTTGCCTAAGGCTGAGCAGATTCCTGCTGACCAATATCGCAAGGGTGAGACTATCCGCGCCGTCATTGAGCGTGTAGACAACGAGAACAACAATCCAAAGATTATCCTTTCTCGTACCAGCCCTAAATTCCTTCAGCGTCTTCTCGAAGCTGAGGTTCCTGAGATTGCCGACGGACTTATCGCTATTCGCAGAATTGCTCGTATGCCAGGTGAGCGTGCTAAGATTGCTGTTGAAAGCTTCGACGAGCGCATCGACCCAGTAGGAGCATGTGTAGGTGTAAGAGGTAGCCGTGTGCATGGTATCGTACGCGAGCTCTGCAACGAGAATATCGACGTTATCAACTACACCGCCAACACCAAGCTCTTCATTCAGCGTGCGCTTAGCCCAGCACAGGTTAGCAGCATAAATATCGATGAGGAAAACAAGAAGGCTGAGGTATTCCTCAAGCCTGAGGAGGTAAGCTTGGCTATTGGTCGTGGTGGCTTGAACATCAAGTTGGCAAGTATGCTTACTGAATATACTATCGACGTATTCCGCGAGGTTGCTGAGGGTGAGGAGAACGAGGATATCTATCTCGATGAGTTCTCTGACGAAATCGACCAGTGGGTTATCGATGCTATCAAGTCTATCGGTCTCGATACAGCTAAGGCAGTATTGAACGCTCCACGCGAAATGTTGGTTGAGAAAGCCGACCTCGAAGAGGAGACTGTTGACCAGGTGCTTGAAGTACTCCGCAAGGAGTTTGAATAATAATGGCTGGGCACCATGTTGTCCGCCACACCTTTATAATAAAGGTATACTCAACTATAAGGACTGGATAAAATGCAGCACTCATGAAGTCTGCATGCCGCTATCAGTCATACAATTAAGAATTAGAAAAGAATCAGATTTTAAGGAATATTATTAATGAGCATCAGATTAAGTAAAGCATTAAGTGAATTGAATATAGGACTTCAAACGGCAGTTGAATTCCTTGAAAAGAGAAAAGATGGCGATGGTGAGAAGTTTGGACCTACTTCAAAGCTCACCGACGCACAGTATTCTGCACTCGTAGAAGCATTCAAGCAAGACGCCGCTGTGAGAACAGAGGCTGAGAAACTATTCCAGAAGAAACCAAAAGAGAAGAAGCATTCTTCAGAAACCAAGGATAGCAACAACGAAAGCTTGTTGGCTTCGGCAGGAAAGCAGGAATATAAACCATTGGGCAAGATTGATCTTGACTCTGTTGGTAAGCCTGCTGCCAAGCAGTCTGGTGCTACAAAGCAAGATAATACACCTCAGCCTAAAGCTGCTGCCGTAAGCCAGGCTAAGGAGAACAAGAGCGAAGAGAAGGCTCCTGTAGCAAAGACTCATGCTCAGCATAAGACTACAGAAGTTAAACCAGCGGAAACAGCTAAGGCAGAAAAACCTGCAACAGGAACTAAGGAGGCTCATAAGTCTGCAAAGCCTGCTGCTGAGGCTAAGCCAAAGCATGATAAGCCTGCTCAGCCAAAGGCTGAAAAGCCTGTCGCTCAGCAGCCAAAGGCTCAGGAAGTTGCTTCTACCGATAAGACTTCTGAGGATGCTGGTAGCAAGGTGTTCCAGCTCAAGAGCGAGAAAAAGATGCTCAATACTCCTAAGGTGAATGTGTTGGGTAAGATAGACCTCGATGCTCTTAACCAAAGCACTCGTCCTAAGAAGAAGTCTAAGGAGGAGAAGCGCCGCGAACGTGAGGAGAAGGCTCAACAGAATGGTGAGCGCAAGAAGCGCGTTCGTATTAACAAGGAGCGTGTAGATATCTCTGCTGCTGCCAACCAAGGTGGTAACAATGGTGGCAACAAGAATAATAATAATGGTAACAATAATAACAACCAGGGCAAGAAGAAGAAAAACCGCAACCGTCCTCAGAAGCCTCTTGAAGTAAACGAGGTAGATGTAGCAAAGCAGGTTAAGGAAACACTTGCTCGCCTTACACAGAAGCAGAACCAGAATAAGAAGGGTGCTAAATATCGTAAGGAGAAGCGCGAGGCTGTACAGGAGAAGCTTAATGCTGAGGCTAAGGCAGAGCGCAAGGAGAGCAAGACACTGAAGCTCACCGAGTTTGTTACCGTTAGCGAGTTGGCTACCATGATGAACGTAGGTGTAAACCAGGTTATCGGAACTCTTATGGGTGTAGGTATCATGGTTTCTATCAACCAGCGTTTGGATGCCGAGACTATCAACCTCGTTGCCGATGAGTTCGGTTTCAAGACAGAATATGTAAGTGCTGAAGTTCAGGAAGCAGTTAGCGAGGAGGAAGACGACGAGGCAGACTTGGTGCCACGTGCTCCTATCGTAACTGTGATGGGACATGTTGACCATGGTAAGACTTCATTGCTCGACCATATCCGCAACACTAATGTGATTGCTGGTGAGGCTGGTGGTATCACCCAGCACATCGGTGCTTACAACGTGCGCTTGAAGAATGGTCGTCGCATCACATTCCTTGATACTCCTGGTCACGAGGCGTTTACCGCCATGCGTGCCCGTGGTACTCAGGTTACCGATATCGCTATTATCATCATCGCTGCCGACGATGCTGTGATGCCTACTACTAAGGAGGCTATCGCTCATGCTCAAGCAGCAGGCGTACCAATGGTATTCGCCATCAACAAGATAGATAAGCCAGGTGCTAACCCTGACCGTGTGCGCGAGGAACTCGCAGCCATGAACCTCTTGGTAGAGGAGTGGGGTGGTAAGTACCAGTGCCAAGAGATTAGCGCCAAGAAGGGTCTCGGCGTAAGCGACCTTCTTGAGAAGGTGCTTCTCGAAGCTGATATGCTCGACCTCAAGGCTAACCCTAACCGTAAGGCTACAGGTTCTATCATTGAGTCGTCACTCGACAAGGGTCGTGGTTATGTTTCTACAGTATTGGTATCTAACGGTACTCTCCGTCAGGGTGATGTTGTTATCGCAGGTACAAGCTGGGGACGTATCAAGGCTATGTTCAATGAGCGTAACCAGCGCATACAGGAAGCTGGTCCAGCAGAACCATGTATCATCCTTGGTTTGAATGGTGCTCCTACTGCAGGTGATTCATTCCATGTAATGGAGACAGAGCAGGAAGCTCGTGAGATTGCAGGTAAGCGTGAACAGCTTCAGCGTGAGCAGGGTTTGCGTACTCAGAAGCGTTTGTCGCTCGACGATATCTCTCATCGTATTGCCCTCGGCTCATTCAAGGAGCTTAACATCATCGTTAAGGGTGATACCGACGGTTCTATCGAGGCTCTCTCTGACTCGTTCATCAAGCTTTCAACAGAGAAGGTACAGGTAAATGTTATCAGCAAGGCTGTAGGTCAGATTTCAGAAAACGATGTTATGTTGGCTTCTGCTTCTGATGCTATTATCGTTGGTTTCCAGGTTCGTCCTTCTTCTGATGCTCGTAAGGCTGCCGACCGTGAGGGTGTTGAAATCAATACCTACTCTATCATCTATGATGCTATCGACGACATCAAGTCGGCTATGATCGGTATGCTTGATAAGGTGAAGAAGGAGATTACAACTGGTCAGGTGGAAGTTCGCCAGGTATTCAAGATATCAAAGGTTGGTACTGTTGCCGGCTGTCTTGTTACCGAAGGAAAGGTTCACAGCAAGGACAAGGGTCGTGTGGTTCGCGATGGTATCGTAGTTCATACTGCCGACATCTCAGCTTTGAAGCGCTATAAGGACGACGTTAAGGAGGTTGCCATGGGTATGGAATGTGGTATCAGCCTCGTCAACTACAACGATATTCAGGAAGGCGATATCATTGAGACCTTCACCGAAATCGAGGTTGAACAGAAGTTGTAATTACTGCCTCTCTATATTATTTATTCGAGAGACATATAATAAAATAACCTTCGGGTCGTTTGCATTATGTGCAGACGACCCGATTTTGTTTAAAAATACATTATGCAAACCACATATAGAGATTTATGCAGCCTGTTGGCAGGCATCTACGATAATGGGGAGGCGCGAGCTATAGTAAGGCTTGTGCTTGAAACTAAGTTTGATATGTCGTATACCGATATTCTTTGCGACGGACTACAGCAGCTATCCGAAGCCGACGGCAAAAAGCTTATGGACATCATGCAGCAGCTTGCAGAAGGCATGCCTGTGCAATATGTATTGGGCGAAGCAGAGTTTTGTGGTCGCATGTATAAGGTTAAGCCAGGTGTGCTGATACCACGTCCTGAGACTGCAGAATTGGCTATTGCTGTGAGCGAAGAGATGAAGGATAAACAGCAGGCTACAATCCTTGATATATGCACAGGTAGCGGATGTATTGCTACGACCATAGCCTTGGAATGTCCAAAGGCAGATGTTGAGGCTTGGGATATTAGTCCGACGGCATTAGAAGTGGCAAAGGAAAATGCAGCGAAGCTTGGCGCTAAGGTTAATGTAGTATACCAAGATGCTCTGAATATCCCTTATAATGGCGAGCGATGGACAGCTATTGTCTCTAATCCTCCTTACGTCTTGGATAGTGAACGCAAAGATATGTCGCCACATGTGCTCAACCATGAACCATCATTGGCACTCTTTGTGCCAGATACTGACCCTCTGCGCTTCTATACTGCCATAGCTCGCTATGCTATAAAAGCCCTCGTAAATGGAGGATTACTATATTTTGAAATCAATCCTTTGTGTGCAAAGATGGTTGAAGAGATGCTTACAGCAGCAGGCTTCAAAGATGTAGCCATCGTCGATGATCAATATGGCAAACAGAGATTCGTGAAGGCGTATAGATAGTCATCACTAATCATCACAAATTATAAAAACTACCTTAACAACAATGATAACAAAGAAACAGATGTCAGAGCAACAGGCTCTTTCGCGTTTGGCTTCAGCTTGCTCACAGGCAGAACATTGTACAGGCGAAATAAATCAGAAGCTTGAGCGATGGGGAATAGCTCCTGATGCGCGCCAGCGAATATTGGATTATCTCATTACTAATAAATATGTTGATGATGCACGATTTGCCAAGTTGTTTGTGCGCGATAAGCTGAAGTTTAATAAGTGGGGACGTCGCAAGATTGCCGAAGCTTTATGGATGAAGCGCATACCTACAGATATCCAGGAAGAGGCTCTTGCTGAAATCACAGACGAAGACTATACCGAAATTCTGATACCTTTGCTCAAAGCTAAGGCTCCTTCTATCAAAGCCAATAGCAACTATGAATGGTCTATGAAACTTATTAAGTTTGCTATGAGTCGTGGCTTCGATATGAGTATCATCAAACATTGCATCGACGATATCGGTATTGGCTTTGAAGGTGATGGCGATGATGACGACTATGACAATGATTTTGACGAAGAGGAATCCTAATACCATCTTATTATGACTAAAAACACTTTTATCTCTCGTCTGTTGTCTTTCCTTAGTCCGCGTCCTTGTCCTATCTGCGGATTGCGAATAGAGACAGGACCATCGGTGATATGTGCCTCGTGCGATATGCGATTGCCTCGCACAGGCTATGCTGCCGACCCTTATGAAAATCAGATGGCTAAGCTATATTGGGGCAGAATACCTGTTGAGAAGGCGGCTGCCTTTATGTTTTATCATGCTGGCGATGATGCGTGCAACATCATCTACGATATGAAATACCACGATCATCCAGACTTCTGTTTCGCTATGGGTAAGCTAATGGCGAAAGAGTTTGGAGCAGTGGGCTTCTTTGATGATATCGACATCATAATGCCTATACCGCTCGCGGCATCGCGCCAACGTTACCGTGGATATAACCAAAGCCATGAGATGGCTAAAGGGTTGAGCGATGTAACAGGACTGCCTATTACCACGAAGGCTGTAAAGAGAACTAAGTTTGAAGGAAGCCAAACTAAGCTTGGACGACTCGAAAGACTGGAAAACATGGATGGAATATGGAAACTCTCTAATGCAGAAGAGGTGAGCGGAAAGCATGTGCTTATTGTTGATGACGTAGTAACTACAGGCGCTACGTCTATATCATGCGCCAAAGAACTACTAAAAGCAGGAAATGTTAAGATAAGTATGCTTAGTCTTGCCTATGTGCGCCATTGATGTTATAAAGGTGCTTGTGCTATATGTGCAACGATAATGCAATCGATTGCACAAACAAAAAGGAGAATGTTTGTTAATATAAGGTTGCTACTTTTATAAATATGTTTATCTTCGCAACCTAAACATAAGCTCCTAATCAAAATGACTAAACATCTATTACCTCTACTATTGTTCCTTGGCATATATAATAATGTATATGCACAGGGATGGCCTGCTAATTATGGCGGTGTGATGTTGCAAGGTTTCTATTGGAACTCTTACGACGACACCAAGTGGACAAACTTGAAGTCGCAGGTTAATGATTTTGCGGACAACTTCTCGCTGGTGTGGCTACCACAGAGCGGCAAGTGCTTAGGAAATTCGCAAACTATGGGCTATAAGCCTTACTATTATTTCAATCAGAATTCTTCTTTTGGTACAGAGGCTGAGCTTCGCGACCTTATCAAAACCTTTAAGGGTAAGGGGATTGGTATGGTGGCTGATGTTGTTGTCAACCATCATGACACCGATGGATGGTTCACATTCCCTGCCGAAGTTTATAAAGGAGTGACTTATCAGTTTAAGTCTACCGATATCGTAGCCAACGATGATAAGGGAAAAACAGCCAAAGAAGCTACCAAACAAGGCGTTTCTCTTAGTAAGAACAATGATGAGGGAGAAGACTGGGACGGCTGTCGTGACCTCGACCATAAGAGCCAGAATGTGCAGACCATTATTAAGGCATATCTGAAATATCTAAAAGACGATCTCGGATATACAGGTTTCAGATATGATATGGTGAAAGGATTCTCTGGCTCACATGTTGCTGACTATAATAAGTCTGTAGGTGTTGAATACTCTGTAGGCGAATATTGGGATAGCAACGCAAGAATACAAAGTTGGATAAATGCGACATTAAAGAATAGTGCCGCTTTCGACTTCCAATTCCGCTATAATGTTCGCGATGCTATTAATAGCAACAACTGGGCTGCTCTGAAGAGTACTAATAATCTTATGAATGATAAGAACTGGCGCCAGTATGCTGTTACCTTCGTAGAGAACCACGATATGGAATATCGCTCTTCAAGCGAACAGCAGGACCCTATTCGTCGCGATACACTTGCTGCCAACGCTTATCTTCTTGCTATGCCTGGCACACCATGTGTTTTCTTTACCCATTGGTTGGAATATAAAGATGAGATTGGTGCTATGATTTCTGCTCGTAAGGCTGCTGGCATCACCAATATGAGCGACTATGAGGTTAAGGTCGCAACATCTGCATACTATGCTGTTAATGTTAACAAGACTCTCTATGCAGCTGTTGGTCGCTTGGATAAGATGGAAAACCCTGGTGCTGATTGGCAGAAGGTGTTGAGTGGCTATCATTATGCTTACTTCCTTAACAAGAGCTTGGAAACAGCTTTCGTTGACAAAGCTTCCGGCATACGCGATAATTCGTTCAAAGTAAAGCTTATTGCTGTTTCTAAGGATGCTTCTGCTAAGCTCGTTTATACCACTGATGGTACAGCGCCTACAGCAAAGAGCAAGCAAGTGGCTTCGGACGATGAGATAACAATATCTTCTGATTGTGTGCTCAAGGTAGGTCTCCTTGTTGGTGGCTCTGTAAAGGGTATCATCACTCGCAATTATACCATCCAGCATGTAGAGGAAGGTTCTGATGCTTTTGAGATTCCTGCTCCAGGCTATACCTATAATGCTTATTTCGTGGCTCCTGCTACATGGAAGAACGAGGTGAAGTGTTGGGCATGGACAAAGACTGCTAACTATACTGGTGGCACATGGCCAGGTGTGAAGTGCTATAAGATAGGTAAAAATGGTAAGCAGTATATATATCAATGGTGCTACTATGGTACTCTTACCACCCCTCCTGCAAGTATCATTTTTAACAACAATGGTTCTGCACAGACAGACGACTTCACATTTGTGAATGGCGCTTATTATGATATAAAAGGCAAGACAACAGGTATCAGCACTCCACAGACTATTAAGCCTGCTGTATCAAGTAATATCTATAGCCTCGACGGTCGTATAGTTCGTCGCAATGCCTCTTCACTCGATGGTTTGTCAAAGGGTATCTACGTATACCAGGGCAAGAAGGTAGTAGTGAAATAAACTATAGACTATCCATAGATAGCATTCTTATATATTTTAGTTAATTAAAGCCCCCAAAAAGGAATCGTTTATCCTTTTTGGGGGCTATTCTTATGCAATAATTTTAATTGCTTATGTTTTTACGGCTTATTCTATTATTGCTGCTTATTCTACTATTGTAACCTTACCGCCAAAGTGGCCTGTCATAGAAGCATTGCCGAGGCTGTATATGCTGTATATATTGAAGTCGATAGAGATGTTGCCATCAGCGATGCTTGCTTTTACGTTTCCACCTATAGCGTTGGCATTATCTTTTTTGCTGCCGCAGCTTGCCTGATTGTATTTCTCTCCATTATAGGTGATGCTAATCTTTGCATTATCCTCTGTTCCTGAGAATCCTTTTGTACCATCATTCATGAATACCTCAGGCATTTCGATTACGATATCAGCATCTGCCATACCTTCGATGGTGGTGACATTCTCCTTTGAAGAGAGGTAGATAGTGTATAGACCATCCTTAAGAGTTGCTACAGCAGAGTTGAGAGCCTTACTCTCTTTATCAAGTAGACCATAGGCATTAGGAATCGAGATATCGTAGATATCATATTCGCCATTATAGCTTGCAGAGAAGTTTCTTGCTTCAGGACCGAAGCTTTCTACATTTACTACAACCTTATATGTGCCTTCACCAGTCTGCTTAACGCTGATGCTACCTGTTGCAGAGCCAACGTTGCCAGGAGTAAGGGTGTAGGTGGTTTCTGTTGTGTTGTCAACAAATTCAAACAAGAACTTGTCTTTGCCTGTGAGATCTATTGTTCTACCATCGAGAGCAGAAACAGGAACCTGAATGTGAGCATAATAGAAGCATTTGTTGAGCTCTCTTGCATTATCGATGTCACCGCTTGTGATGTAAAGGTCTACCAAATCAGCTCCTGCAAGATAGTATGCAGAATTAACCTTCTTGGTGTTTCCGTCAACAGTAAACGAGTTGTTGTCATCAATAGTTGGAACTCCAAACTTACCGCTATATGCTATTTGGGTGTTCTTCTTAGTGTCTTTATTCACAAGATTAGCTTCAACGCTTATTAAGTCGTCGACAATCTCAACCTTCAAGCTTCCTGCATTGAAGCCTTCAGAAGCAAAGTCGTATGACGATACGCCTGCATATGGCTTATTTTCTTTAGCATTGATATAATAAATCTGTATCTCGTCAGCCTCTTCATCTTTGCTATATTCTGCAAGGTCTATATCGTCGCCTACCATTACGTCAGGCAGAACTATCATGATATAATCTGTTTTGCCACTTGTTATTTCCTTATAGTCGGTAGAGATTCCCTCTTCTGGACTAATATAGACGTATGTCATGCCATACATGCTCATGGCTGTAGCAGACTTTAGACCAACCTTTGTGTCGCCATACTTCACGAAGTCTTCGAGCGAAGGTGTTAATGGATTCTTGAAGGTTATGCCGTCTATGTCTTTGCCAACCTCGAATGTACCTACTATCTTGCCCTCTTTCACTACATACATAGTGTCTTGCTGAGCTTGAGCATACATAGCGAAGCCCACCAACATCAGCAATGAGGTTAAAAGTTTCTTTATCATAGTCTTGTATGTTTTAATGTTGTTTGTTTGGTGTTATCACTTCCTTTCAGTAAGGCTTATTTCTTAACCATCTTCAATGAGCGACCACCTGCTTTAATTACATAAACTCCGTTAGGGTAGCTTGTTGCATCTACATGTGCGCTACCGCCTTTAGCCTTAGCCTTGCCAATGAGCATACCATTCTGGCTGTATACCATCACATCGCCACCATTAGCCAATCCGCTAACATCAAAGCCATAGCCATCCGCCTTAACGATAATCTTGTTGTCGGCTTTGCCTGTTATTGGGGTAATGCCTGTAGCATTAGCTTTAAGTTCTATCTTATCAATCTTGTTGATGTCAATAGATTCACTTGCACCGCCAACCTTTACTATGTTGATGCTTCCTTTAGTGAGTTCTATCTTGTCGATGTCTGTCATTGCTATGACGTGAGGTGTGCCGTCGAGATATAGCACATTCACTTCGCCCTGGGCATATGTTGCTGTAGTGATGCCTGCGAAAAGAGCTATTGTCAATAATAGTTTCTTCATAGTCGTATTTTAGTTTGAATGTTGTCTTATTTAGTTTTCAATTCTACCAGCTTTATTGTTTTTCCCTTTGCCTTCCCAGCCTCAGGAGCATCTTCCTTAGGGAAAGTATCTGTTGTGATATCCCACTCTGAGTTTGTAAGATGGCTATGGAATGAAAGACGAGTTACGGTAGTTCCGTTGTCGTCGGTACAACTGATAAGCAGAGTATACCAATCGCGAGCCAATTGGTCTTTCTTGAAAGTGAAAGTACCTTCTTTGTTTACCTCTGCCTTGATGTCTGTAGCATCGCCCTCGGTAGCTATCTGTGTGAGAGACTTGTCACGGTTAAGCTCGTTAGATACTTCGTTTTCGGTCATAAGTCTAACATGAGCAGCTGTAACATTCTTAGGAATAATCTCAAAGCTTACGCTAAGATTACCATCGCTAATCTCCTTGTCGAAGATTTCGACCTTTGGACAGTTATCTGTTTGTGGAATGATATGCTCTGTAGAACTTGCCTTTACCCAGTCGCCATAAGCATCTACGCCAAGCACATTCATTATATAGTCGTCTTCGCCATCAAGTTCCCATGCCATCTGGCTCTTAAACTCCTCCCATTGAGCTACTGTCATAGGAGTACCGAGAGTGAACATCATAAAGTCGTAGCCATAGATATTCACATACTGCTCAAACTCGCTCTTCTTTGTGAGCAAGGTATACATAGTCTTGATGCTGTTGCCAGGAGTAATCTCGTAGGTAGCCTTGTTGTCATCGTTTAAGCCTAAATAATCTACAGCCAAAGATTCAGTACTCTTGTCTGGAGCCTTAGTAGTCATCTTTGTTATCGAGATTTCGTCTCCGTATGTAGCTCCGTTAGTAGCATCAACATTAGTGATGTTTATCGAAGCCACGTAGTATTCCTGTCCACCAGGAATGAAGAAGCTGTTGTTGCTACCATCGCTCTCACCATCTTTCACGGTATAAGTTCTTGAACCTTGACCGATATAGCCAGTTTGAGTAATCAACATGTCGATTGCTTCAGCCAAAGTTTCTTCGTCTACATTATCGATATCTGTATTGTAGTATTTTCTCAATACTTGGTTTAAGTATTGTTTTTGATAAAAGCCATGACCGTAGTATTGGTCTTTTTCGGCTGTGGTAACATTATATTTAATGTAGTTTTTACCAGTCTCCACAGCTTTAAGCTCCACGCTCTTTGTTTTAGCAAGGTCTGTAGGACGCTTGAAGGTGATGTAGGTGTCTTCTCCCAAAGGATATTTGGCCACTACATGTTCACCTTTCATTAAGTACACATTCTCTTGCGCATGCATGCCCAGGGTCATGCCTCCGAGCAATAGTACTAGTGATAGAATCTTTTTCTTCATATGCTCTTGGTTTTATTATGTTGTAATTTTACTTGTTGTTTCTAATATTTGTTTGCAAATATAACGCTTTGTTGACATTTGAATAAATGTTTGCTAATAATATTTAAGAAGTTTGAGAGTTTTGGTTGCAATATGTTATTTATAGTTGTCGATGTAACGATAAATATGAATTATTCATCGGTGTAAGCAATGCGGAAGTTGATAGGCATTTCGTATTCAACTTTTACAGGGTTGCCGTATCTTAAACCAGGTTCCCAGTTTGGCATCTCCTCTATAACTTTAGTGGCTTCTTTCGCAAAGGCGTCAAGAGCACGTTGTCGTACTACGTTTTTCTCATCGCCTTTTAATTTGTGGAATGGTAATTTGTCTTCAACAACAATCTTGTTGTCTACCACCCTTACGTTGCTAATAGAACCATCGCACTCTATGGTGAATTTCATCTTTGTTACACCTTCCAAACCATAGACGTTGGCTTCGCGAGGAAAATTTATCTTTTTAGATAGATAATAGCGCAAGCCTCTTTCTCCACCTTGGAAGTGTGGATTGCGTGAGCGTTTATCTTTTGGAATACGAACCTTTGAGTAGTTTAGGTTTTTTAGTCGTTCAGCAAGTTTTTCCACCTTTACAGTACGAAGCATCACTCTACCGTCGGGGTTGATGAGGTACATTGCAGGAATCCATTTGATATTAAACTTCTTATAGGTTTCGCACTCTCTCATCTTCTTTAGTTCTGAAATCTCCATGCCGTACATCTTGTTGTCGGTGATATATTTCTGCCACACTTCTTTGTTGGTATCGTAGGAAATATGCACGAAAATAATACTATCAGAGCTATATACGTAAGATAGCTCATTCATCGCAGGCATATCTTTGCGGCAATCAGGGCACCATGAAGCCCAGAAATGTAATACCACATATCTGCCACGCATAGACTTTAGACTGACATTATGGATACTGTCGAGCATCACGTCTGGAACCTCTGTGCCTATAGGAAGCATTTCTTGGGTGTACATAGAGTCGAGGTCTTCAGCTTTCGATGATGTTGCCATTGTGGCAAACATCAATAGTAGCATTAAAATCTTTTTCATAATCTTATGTGTTTAGTTATTGTTTGTTTATCTTTAGAGTTTGGTCGCAATATTCCACCACGGCTGGTCGATGCGTTACGAAGATTATGGTTTTATCCTTCTTCGAAAGTATATTGGCGAGCAGTTGACGCTCGGTCTCTGGGTCGAGGGCTGAAGTAGACTCGTCAAATATCATTATCGGACGGTTTCTTAGCAGCGCTCTTGCTATTGCTATGCGCTGTGCCTGGCCTTCGCTTAGTCCGCCTCCCTTTTCTGTGCATATGGTGTCAATGCCGTCAGGCAGCTGCATCACAAACTCAGCACAGCTCTTCTTCAATGCTTCTTTCATCTCTTCTTCTGTGGCATCAGGTTTTCCTAAAAGCAGATTGTCACGTATGGTGCCACTCATCAAGGTGTTGCCCTGTGGCACATATACCAGGTTGCAACGCAATAGAGGCGAGAGTTGTTCTTCCACCTTATTGTTATATATGGTGATAGCACCCGATTTTGGCTTTAGCAATGCCAATATCATACGTACGATAGTGGTCTTTCCTGCACCCGTTTCACCAAGTAGGGCAGTACAAGAGCCAGGCTTAAAGTCGAACGACAGATTGTTTATAGTTAGCTGTTCTTCGTTGTCGTAGGCATAAGAAACATTATCGAAGCGTATTCCGCATGGAGCCTCCATAGGTATCGAGTCGCCTTGCTCCTCCATAGGATCTTCTTCCAGTTCCATGAGACGTTCGGCAGCTGTAAGCACCGAGACGAAAGCAGGCACAAGCTTAGTTAGGTTGCGAGCTGGTCCCTGTATCTTGTTTACCAACTGCAAGAAAGCTGTCATTCCACCAAAGGTTAGCGTGTGTTGCGACAGGCGGATGGCTGCCCAAAGGAAGGCAACAAGATAGCCTGCAGCAAAACCAACGTTGAGAATGAGATTGCTGAATACAGAGAATGTTGTTTTGCGTACCACATTCTGCCTTAGCTCCTGCTGTGTGCCAGCAAGTTTGCCCACCATAGCATCGCCCGACTCTAAAGTCTTGATGAGCATACGGTTTTGTATCGTCTCCTGCAATACGCTCTGCACCTTAGAGTCAGAGTTGCGTACTGTGCGAGTGAGGTTACGCATTTGGCGAACGTATAGCTTGCTGAGCAATATGAAAAGAGGAATTATCGCTATTGTTACTATTGCCAACATGGCATCCATAGAAAAAAGATACCAGAAAGCACCAATAAACAACGCCAATACAGATAAAGTGTTAGGAATGGTTTCGGCAAGGAAATCAACAACTACATTAACGTCAGTCTCAAGTCTATTAAGCACATCGCCCGAATGTCGAGATTCTTTTCCGTGCCATTCAGCTCTGAGCATGCGGTCGAGGAGTTGGCGTTGCATTTGGTTTTGAGCCTTTATGCCGAGGATGTTTCTTACCCAAATGGCAGAGATGCTTAGTGCAAAGCTTGCGAGGATGAGAATACCGAATATAGCTACAGCAACATAGATGTTGCCATCTATGGTTCCTGCCGCCACATCAATAGCATTCTTAACAGCCCATACCTGCGCCAGGCTTACCGCCACATCGAGCAAGCCTATGGAAGCATTGAGTATGGCTTGCAGTCGGTTGCCACGCCATGCTCCCCATAGCCAGTTTACTATTGTGCGGATGCTGTATTTTGATGCAGGAAGCTTAAGGAAATTTTTAATGTTCATATAATATAAATAGGAGAAAGGAAATTAAGGGGCAGGCGGGGATTGATTAAGCGATGCCGCCGAGCGGCACCGAACGCAACCCCAAGTGGACAATATCTAACAAGCCGAGCGGCTCCCTCTTACGCTCTCTGGTCTGCACCCCACATCAGCTTTTCTCTAAGAGTGGAATAATAGCGCTGCCCCTGTCTTGTCACAACCTTTATGTTGAAAGGCGCCTTGCGTATTGTTATGGTGGTGCTCTCTTGTAGCTTTTCGCTTCTGCCGTCTATGGCAACGAGAAAGTTGTGGCTACGGCTTCCCACCTCAAGAGTTATCACGCTATCGTCTTTGATGGTGATAGGGCGGATGTTTAGGCTATGAGGAGCTACGGGAGTGAGACACAAGATTCCCGACTGAGGAACCATGATAGGTCCACCATTAGATAAGCTATATGCCGTAGAGCCAGTAGGAGTAGAGACGATGAGACCATCAGCTTGATATGTCACCAAGTATTCTCCGTCGATGCTTGTACGTATGGAAATCATCGAGGCATTATCGCGCTTTAGCACAGCAATATCGTTGAGCGCAAACGGATTGCCCTCGATAGGTTCACCGTTAGCCTCTATCTGTATTGCCACATGCTCGTCGATAGTGAAGTTGCCATTATATATGTCGTCGATAGCATCCTCTATTTCGCTTGGCAATATGTTGGCAAGGAAACCAAGGCGTCCCATGTTGACACCAATGATAGGCGTACCCTTGCATCCCACCTTGCTTGCAGCCTTAAGGAATGTACCATCGCCACCAAGCGAGATGACATAGTCTACATCGAAGTTGTAGCCATCAAACACTCCCGTAGCAGCCACATCTATGCCAAGAGTGGTGGTAAGGAAGTTGTAGAAAGGACGATCGATATAAATCTCGGCACCTTTGTTGACGAGATATGATAATATCTTTTCTACCGATGAAGATTTCTTTGGTTGATATTCGTTGCCGAAGAGGGCGAAACGAAGAGGTTGTTGTGACATGTTATTATTGTTGACTATTAATATGTGGCAAATTTAAGCAAAATATGCGAGATTTGTTGTTGTAGACAAGAAAAAATACTTTTTTGCTTGCGTTGTACTCTTTTTCTCGTGGATTTTATGTACATTTGCATTTATTCAACAAATATATTTGCACTATGGTATATGTATTTCTTGCCAACGGCTTCGAAGATATCGAAGGCTTGGCACCAGTAGATATCCTCAGAAGAGGAGGAGTGGAAGTGAAAACTGTCGGCATCATGGGCTCGGAATATGTAGAGACCGCTCATGGTGTGACATTGAAGGCTGATGTGAAGTTTGAAGATATCGACAACTTCGACGATGCTGACCTATTGTTGCTACCTGGAGGTATGCCAGGCTCTTTGCATCTGAAGAACCATAAGGGAGTATGCGATGCTTTGGAAGAGCAGAACGAAAAGGGTAAATATATTGGCGCTATCTGTGCTGCCCCTATGGTGTTGGGCAAACTCGGTATCCTCAAAGATAAAAAGGCTACATGCTATCCTGGTTTCGAAAAATACCTTGATGGCGCAGAATATACCGCAGATATGGTGACCGTAGATGGCAACATCATTACCGGTCGCGGACCAGCTGCCGCTATGCCTTATGGCTATGCTTTGCTCTCGCTATTTGTAGGCAGAGACGATGTTAAGGCTATCGAAGACGGAATGATATACACACAGTTGATGCAGAAATAATAATCGAAGAATGGACTATATAATAATTGTAGCAGGAGGCAAGGGAGTGCGCATGGGTACAGACATCCCTAAGCAGTTTCTGGAAGTTGGTGGTAAGCCAATATTGATGCATACCATCGAGCGCTTTGCCTCGTACGACGAGAAGTTGCAGATTATCCTCGTATTGCCACACGAACAGCAAGACTATTGGCATGAGCTATGCGTGAAACATAATTTCAATATTCCACATACCATCGTTGATGGAGGCGATACCCGCTTCCAGTCGTGCAAGAATGGAGTGATGGCTATACCTGAAGATGTTACAGATGGCGTTGTTGGCATCCACGATGGTGTACGCCCATTTGTTTCTCACGAGGTGATAGAGCGTTGCTTCGAGACTGCTCGCGACGAGTATGCTGCCATACCTGTGATGCCAGTAGTAGAGACATTGCGATATGTCGACCGTCATGGTGGTGGTAAGAATGTAATGCGCGATGATTATCGTGTGGTACAAACTCCACAAACCTTCGACCTCTCATTGCTTCGCCAAGCATATAATCAGCCTTATCAAGAAAGCTTCACCGACGACGCTTCTGTTGTTGAGGCTTTGGGTTGTAATGTGCAGATGGTAGAAGGAAATAGAGAGAACATTAAGATAACAACCCAATTTGACTTAAAGGTAGCAGAATTATTCGTATAATAAGGAATGCTTGACATCCTCGACCAAGATATAATGTACCTACATGGCGTAGGTCCGAAACGCAAAGAGATACTGAGCAAAGAGCTTGGTATCAACACTTGGCGTGACCTCTTGGAATACTATCCATATAAGTATGTCGACCGCAGCAAGGTGTATAAAATAGCCGAGCTGAGGGGCGACATGGCTTTTGTACAGGTGGTAGGCAAGATACTGAGTTTTGAGGAGTTTCCTATGGCTGGCAGAAAGGTGAGGGTAGTGGCTCATGTTTCTGATGGTACAGATATCTGCGATATAGTATGGTTTAATGGTGCTAAATACATATATAATAATTATAAGGTAGGCGAACGATATGTTATCTTTGGCAAGCCTGCCGTATATGCAGGCAGATACCAGTTCTCGCATCCCGATATGGATAAGGCTGACGAGGTGAAGCTCGCCGAGATGGGATTGCAACCATATTATATCACTACCGAGAAGATGAAAAAGATGGGCATTATGTCGGGAGCCTTAGAGAAAATAGAGAAGGCTCTCGTGGCAAAGCTTACTGAGCCTTTGACCGAAACCCTACCTCCATTCATCACTTCGCGTCTTCACCTTATATCTCGCAACGATGCTCTTCGCCTTATACATCATCCAAAGACTCTTGATGATGTAGAAAGAGCCAAGACAAGATTGAAATTCGAGGAGCTCTTCTATGTGCAGCTCAACATCCTGCGTTATGCTTCTGAAAACCGAAAGAAGTATAAGGGATACATATTCCCTAAAGTTGGCGATATTTTTAATACTTTCTATTCTAAGCATCTGCCTTTCGAACTTACTGACGCTCAGAAGCGTGTGATGCGCGAGATACGTGCCGACATGAAGACGGGCACGCAGATGAACCGTCTGTTGCAAGGCGACGTAGGCTCGGGCAAGACCCTTGTGGCGCTGATGTCTATGCTTATAGCTTTGGATAATGGCTACCAGGCTTGCATCATGGCACCTACCGAGATTCTTGCTGAACAACACTATGCCACCATCTGCGAATTTCTTGGCGATATGGATGTGCACGTGGAACTGCTCACGGGCATGGTGAAGGGAAAAAGAAGAAAGACGGTATTGCAAGATTTGGCTTCTGGCGAGGTGAATATCCTTGTCGGCACACATGCCGTGATTGAGGATGCCGTGGTGTTCTCTCATCTTGGTTTGGCTGTTATCGATGAGCAACATCGTTTTGGTGTAGCCCAGCGAGCACGTCTTTGGGCTAAGAGTATCAATCCTCCACATATCCTCGTGATGACAGCCACGCCTATACCTCGTACCCTCGCTATGACTATCTATGGCGACCTCGACGTTAGTGTTATCGATCAGCTTCCTCCAGGCAGAAAGCCTATACAGACCTTACATAAATTCGACAACCAGACCACAAGTCTCTACCAAGGAATACGTCAGCAGATAAACCAAGGTAGGCAGGTGTATATAGTATTCCCGCTCATCACAGAGAGCGAAAAGTCGGACCTTAAGAACCTTGAGGATGGCTATCTCACACTTTGCGAAGTATTCCCGGAATATAGACTTAGCAAGGTGCACGGCAAGATGAAGTCGGCAGAAAAGGAAGAGGAAATGCAGAAGTTTGTGTCTGGTCAGACGCAGATTCTCGTTGCCACTACCGTGATAGAGGTGGGAGTGAATGTTCCTAATGCCTCTGTTATGGTGATACTTGATGCTCAGCGCTTTGGACTCTCGCAGCTACATCAGCTTCGAGGTAGAGTGGGGCGTGGAGCAAAGCAGAGCTATTGTATCTTGGTAACTCCATATCAGCTTTCTAAAGAAACTCGCACGCGTATAGATATAATGTGTTCTACCAACGATGGCTTTGCTATTGCTGAGGCTGACTTGAAGCTTCGTGGTCCTGGCGACTTGGAAGGAACACAACAAAGTGGCGTCGCCTTCGATTTGAAAATAGCCGACATTGCACGCGATGGAATATTAGTGCAGATGGCACGCAACGAAGCTCAGAATATCATAGATAACGACCCAAACTGTGATAAAGTTGAGAATTCACTATTATGGAATAGACTTAAAGAAATAAGGAAAACAAATGTTAATTGGGCTCCTATCAGCTAATTACGTTTTTATGGTTAATCCTTAACTGCATATTTGGGCTCGAATGCCTATGTATAAAAGGATTGCCGAAGGTTGGATATTGGTAATTATGACGATTTGCAACGACGACTTTGCAAAAGGCATATGTTAAAAGCTGAATAAAAACTGTTAACCAGCGCCTGTTTTTGAACATTTTTTATTATCTTTGCAAAGTCTTTGTAATAGAGACGACTAACTAAACTGGTTTTGTTGTGAAATGACACTTGTTCATTTCCTCCCTATGCCAACCTACAATAACGAACAATTGACATGAACTTTAAGAAAATTATTAGAACAATATCTGTATCGTTGCTGTTAACGCTGTCTGCCTCGCCTGTCGTTGCGCAAGACTTGCTTGCTCGTCAAGCACCAGTCGACCGTAAGGCTCGTAAAGTTGACACATTGGCACTTCAAAAACTTATTAATACCGAGAACTTAGAGTCGCCAGCTGCCGACCTCTATGATGAGTGGAACAATGTATATGCTCACAAAGCAGAGAATGTGCCAGACTCATTCCGCATCAGTCTTCGTAATTTCTGTATGCCAACAGTAAGCCGCGTTGTAACCAGCAACTTCGGTTCTCGTTGGGGACGCCAGCATAAGGGTATTGATATTAAAGTATATATTGGCGATACCATTCGTGCCGCTTTCTCAGGTAAAGTTAGAATGGTGAAATATAATCCTGGTGGCTATGGTAAGTATATTGTAATCCGCCATCCTAATGGTTTGGAAACTATTTATGGACACTTATCAAAGCAACTCGTTTCGGAAGACCAGGAGGTAAGAGCAGGTGATGTTATTGGTCTTGGTGGTAATACCGGACGAAGCACAGGTTCTCACTTACACTTCGAAACTCGCCTCTGTGGTCTTGCACTTAATCCTGCGTTGATGTTCGACTTCCGCAACCAGGACGTTGTAGGCGATTATTATGTATTTAACTCTCGCACTCATGATCGTGAATCAATAGCTGCCAACGAACTTCGTGGCAAGATTGGTAATGGCGGTTATACTCGTGAGCAGGTTGTTGGCGAAGGCTATGCATCGGCAGCAAAGACAGAAGTTGTTTCACAAGAAAAGCTTTATCACAAGGTTGCTAAGGGCGAGACCCTCTCTGTCATCTCAAAGAAGCGTGGCGTGAGCATCGACCAAATTTGCAAACTTAACCATATTCGCAAGAATATCAAGATTAAGCCGGGTATGATTCTTAGATATTCATAATACCCTTGCACTAAAACTTTTATCATAACAATATATCGGGGATGTACTCTTTCTACACGAGTACATCCCTTTTTTATTTCGCATAGTCGCACAACCAATTTCGAATAGTCGCATAGCCCATTTCGCATAGTCGCATCGCCTATTTCGATTAGCCGCATGCTTTCACTCGTTATTCCATGATTTTTCCGTAGAACTTAGAAATATTCTTAAATACTTGGCTGTAAGGAGCGAATTTAGTAATTTTGCAAGCAAAATGCCATAAAGGATATTACGGAATGGCACGATGGATAAAAAATGGAAAATAAGACAGAAAACATTCAGAACGAATATGTGCGCCAAGTAGCCGAGCAGAAGTATGAATACGGCTTCACTACCGACGTGCATACTGAGATAATAGAACGTGGACTCAACGAGGATGTGGTGCGCCTGATTTCTGAGAAGAAAGGTGAACCTGAATGGATGTTGGAGTTCCGTCTAAAGGCTTTCAATTATTGGAAAACCTTGAAGCAACCAACGTGGGGACATGTCAATCTTCCAGAGATTGACTATCAGGATATCTCTTATTATGCCGACCCATTGGCAAAGAAACCTCAGAATACAGAGATTGACCCAGAACTTGAGAAGACTTTCGATAAGTTGGGTATTCCACTCGAAGAGCGTTTGGCTTTGAGTGGAGTGGCTGTTGATGCCATCATGGACTCTGTTTCTGTGAAGACAACATTTAAGGATAAGCTTCGCGAAAAAGGTGTTATCTTCTGTAGCATTGGTGAAGCTATCAAGGAACATCCTGACTTGGTGCGCCAATATTTGGGTACCGTGGTTCCTTATCGCGACAATTTCTATGCTGCTTTGAATAGTGCCGTGTTTAGCGATGGCTCGTTCGTTTATATTCCAAAGGGCGTTCGTTGTCCGATGGAGCTAAGTAGCTATTTCCGTATTAATGCTCGCAACACAGGACAGTTTGAGCGCACGCTGATTATCGCAGATGATGATGCCTACGTTTCATACCTTGAAGGTTGTACAGCTCCAATGCGTGACGAAAACCAGCTTCATGCTGCTATCGTCGAGATTATTGTCAACGATAATGCAGAGGTGAAGTATTCAACTGTGCAGAACTGGTACCCAGGCGATGAGAATGGTAAGGGTGGTGTATACAACCTCGTTACCAAGCGTGGCGACCTTCGTGGTGTAAACTCGAAGTTGTCGTGGACTCAGGTGGAGACTGGTTCGGCTATCACATGGAAATATCCATCATGTGTGTTGCGTGGCGACAATTCTGTAGCTGAATTCTATTCTGTAGCCGTTACCAACCATTATCAGCAGGCTGATACCGGTACCAAGATGATTCATATCGGCAAGAATACCAAGAGCACCATCATCTCGAAGGGTATCTCGGCAGGTCATAGCCAAAACTCTTACCGTGGATTGGTTCGTGCTACTGCCAATGCCGACAATGCCCGCAACTATAGCTCGTGCGACTCGCTGTTGTTGGGTAGTGAATGTGGAGCACACACATTCCCATATATGGATGCTCACAACGATACTGCCGTGTTTGAGCACGAGGCTACAACATCAAAGATTTCAGAAGACCAGCTCTTCTATTGCAACCAGCGTGGTATTCCTACCGAGCAAGCTGTTGGCTTGATAGTAAACGGCTATGCTAAGGATGTGCTCAACAAGCTTCCTATGGAGTTTGCCGTAGAAGCACAGAAACTGTTGAGTGTTTCGCTCGAAGGAACCGTTGGATAATGGCAATATACTTTCATCGATAAAAAAGAAAATAGATATGTTAGAGGTAAAGAATTTGCATGCAACTATTGCAGATAAAGAAATATTGAGAGGTATCAACCTCACTATTAAGGATGGCGAAGTTCATGCCATTATGGGACCTAACGGTTCGGGTAAGTCTACTTTGAGCGCTGTGCTCACAGGTAACCCTCTGTATACTGTTACCGAGGGCGAGGCTATCTTCAATGGTAAGGATTTGTTGCAGCTGAAGCCTGAGGATCGTGCCCACGAGGGATTGTTCCTCTCGTTCCAGTATCCTGTTGAGATTCCTGGTGTGTCTATGACAAACTTTATGAAGGCAGCCATCAACGAGAAGCGTAAGTACGAAGGCTTGGAGCCATTGAATACTTCCGACTTTATAAAGCTGATGCGCGAAAAGCAGAAGATGGTAGGTCTTGATGGCAAGCTCACTCGTCGTTCTGTAAACGAAGGCTTTAGCGGTGGCGAGAAGAAGCGCAACGAGATATTCCAGATGGCTATGCTCGAACCAAAGCTCTCTATCTTGGACGAGACAGACTCAGGTCTTGATGTCGACGCTATGCGTATCGTGGCTGATGGCGTGAACAAGATGCATACCGATAAGACTTCAACCATCGTAATCACTCACTATGAGCGATTGCTCGATATGATAAAGCCTGATGTGGTGCATGTGCTCTACAAGGGTCGCATTGTGAAGACTGCAGGTCCTGAACTTGCTAAGGAAATAGAACAAAGAGGTTACGACTGGATAAAAGCTGAAGTCGATGAGTAGTGAAAAGCAATATATAGACCTTTACAACCAATGTAAAGGTATGATAAACAAGCATGCTCCGCAGGTTTTGAACGATTTGCGCGACAAGGCTTTCGATGATTTCTGTCGTCAGGGCTTCCCTTCAAAGAAGGTGGAGAGATACAAATATACCGACATGCAGAAGATCTTCGAGCCTAACTATGGCTTGAATCTCAACCGTCTTGATATACCTGTAAATCCATACGATGTATTCAAGTGTGATGTGCCAAATCTTAGTACATCGCTATATTTCGTGGTCAACGACAGCTTCTACGATAAGATGTTGCCAAAGTGCTCGCTTGCTGAAGGCGTTATCGTTGGCTCGTTGTCGAAGGTTGCCGCAGAGCATCCTGAGCTTGTTGCTAAGTATTATGGCAAGATTGCTAATACTGGCGACGATGCTGTTACTGCCCTTAACACCATGTTGTCGCAAGACGGTTTGATGGTGTATGTACCTAAGAATGTAAAGGTAGAAAAGGCTATACAGGTGATAAACATCCTCCGCTCGGATGTTGACTTGATGGTAAACCGCCGTGTGCTTATAGTTATGGAGCAAGGCTCAGAAGCTAAGTTCTTGTTCTGCGACCATGCTGCCGACGACCGCAACTTCCTTGCTACTCAGGTTATCGAGGCTTTCGTAGGCGAAAATGCTAAGCTCGACCTCTACTGTTTAGAGGAAACTCACTATAAGAACACTCGTGTGAGCAATGTTTATATTGAGCAGCAGGCTAATAGCGTGGTAAACCATAATGTGATAACTCTGCATAATGGCGTTACTCGCAATCGTCTCGACCTTGTCTTCAAGGGCGAGGGAGCAGAATGTTTTGCTAACGGTTGTGTGATAGGCGACAAGAGTCAGCATATTGACAATAATACTCTTATCGACCACCAAGTTGGTCATTGCACCTCACACCAGCTATATAAGTATGTGCTTGGCGATGAGGCTGTAGGAGCTTTTGCTGGTAGAATATTGGTTAGAAAGGATGCTCAGAAGACTTCGTCTAATGAGATTAACCAAAACCTTTGCACCACTAAGAAGGCACGTATGTTCACTCAGCCTATGCTTGAGATATATGCCGACGATGTGAAATGTTCGCATGGTTCTACAGTCGGACAGCTCAACGATGCCGCTATGTTCTATATGCGGCAGCGTGGCATAAGCGAGAAAGAAGCTAAACTACTCTTGGAGTTTGCTTTCGTCAACGAGGTTGTCGACCAAATACAGCTTGAACCACTAAAGGAGCGTTTGCGCTATCTTGTAGAGAAGCGTTTCCGTGGCGAACTCAATAAATGTGAGGGTTGTAAACTCTGTAAGTAAGCTTACTTGTTCTCATAAGCATAGCCTACACTATAGATAGCTTTCAACTCTTTAACCTCCAAACTTCTGATAAATATGTACGATATAAATAAGGTACGCGAAGACTTTCCGATATTGTCTCGCCAGATATATGGCAAGCCATTGGTATATTTCGACAATGGTGCAACAACCCAAAAGCCATTGTGTGTGCTCGATGCTATGCGCAACGAGTATCTAAACGTCAATGCCAATGTGCATAGAGGTGTACACTATCTTTCGCAACAGGCTACCGACCTTCACGAGGCTGCACGCGAGACTGTGCGCAAGTTTATCAATGCACCAAAGGTTGAGGAAGTGATATTTACTCGTGGTACCACAGAGAGCTTGAACCTTGTGGTAAGCTCTTTCGGAGATAGATTCTTATCAGAAGGCGACGAGGTTATAGTTTCGGTGATGGAACATCATTCCAACATCGTGCCATGGCAGTTGCTCGCGGCAAAGAAGGGTATAGCTATAAAGGTTATACCAATGACCGACGAGGGTGATGTGATAATGGAAGAATACGAGAAACTATTTAATGAGAAGACTCGTATCGTTAGCATTACTCAAGTGAGCAATGTGCTTGGAACAATAAATCCTGTAAAGGAGATGATACGAATAGCCCATGAGCACGAGGTACCTGTGATGGTGGACGGTGCACAGAGCACTCCACACATGAAGGTTGATGTGCAGGATTTAGACTGCGACTTCTTTGCCTTTAGCGGACATAAGATATATGGTCCTACCGGTATCGGCGTACTTTATGGCAAAGAGAAATGGCTCGATGAAATGCCTCCTTATCAAGGAGGAGGCGAGATGATAGAGAGCGTAAGCTTTGAGAAGACTACTTTCGAGAAGCTGCCATTCAAGTTTGAGGCTGGTACACCAGACTATGTGGCAACCCACGGACTTGCAACAGCTCTTAACTATGTAACCGAACTTGGACTTGACAACATCTTTGCTCACGAGCAGGAACTTACTCGCTATGCTATGGAGCAGATGAAGGAGATACCTGATATGCGTCTCTTCGGAACTTCGCAGCATAAGGATGCCGTGATAAGTTTCCTCGTAGGCGATATTCATCATCTTGATATGGGCACTTTGCTCGATCGTCTTGGCATTGCTGTGCGTACAGGTCATCATTGTGCAGAACCTTTGATGCATCGCTTGGGCATATCAGGAACCGTGAGAGCAAGCTTTGCTCTATATAATACCAAGGAAGAAGTAGATGCCTTGGTAGCAGGAATAAAGAGAGTAAGCCAGATGTTTTGACATAATGGTGGGTGATGTATATCGCCCACCATATTATATATATACCATTTATATATAGCTGTCGATGGCTAAACATTTGATGCACTACTCAAAGCTTGCTTTGGTGCGGATAGCTGAAGATATGAACCATACAACGGCTAAAGCACGAAGCAACAACGACATGTCTACAGGAAGCGCTACTGCCATGAATGCCAACTGTATCTCTGTGATGAGCCAAGCCTGACGAGGAGTCACCTCCTTACCGATGACGCTCGAATAATAGTTGCGCATAGCTACGAAAGGCTTCTTAACGAAGTTCTTTGTTGCGTTCATTACATTGTCAAAGGCTGTAACGAAGTTTTCGGTTGCTGACATTTGAATGTTCTTTTCCATAATCGTATATTGTTAATGGTTATTATTCTTATCTGGGTGCAAAGTTACAGGTATCCATGGAAGCCAAATTGCACAAGGTTGTGAATATGGTTAAAGAATGTTTAAAAAAAGGTTAACTGAAAGGCTAATGGCTTTAACTTCTTTAACTTCTATAACTTCTTTAACTTCTGAACTTGCGATAGTTCAATATATATAAGTCTATATCCATTATTAATCAAGATAATTAAGAAATGCTGGAGAATCATTATTTTGAAGGAAAAATAGAAGCAGGATGCGATGAGGCTGGACGTGGTTGTTTGGCTGGAAGCGTATATGCTGCAGCTGTGATATTGCCTGTGGGCTATAACAATCCAGGTCTTAACGACTCAAAGAAGCTTACTGCCGCTAAGCGTCAGCAGTTGCGCATTGAGATAGAGCGTGATGCTGTGGCATGGGCAGTAGGTGTCGTTACTCCCGAAGAAATCGACGAAATAAACATCCTTCGTGCCAGCTTCTTAGCTATGCATAGAGCCTTAGATCAGCTCAAGGTGCGTCCTGAGGCTATCATCGTTGATGGCAATAGGTTTACACCTTATAATAATATACCTTATGCAACGATAGTAAAGGGTGACGGTAAATATCAAGCTATTGCTGCGGCAAGCATTCTTGCCAAGACTTATCGTGATGATTATATGGACAAGCTTGCCGAGGAATATCCTTATTATGATTGGCAAACCAACAAGGGCTATCCTACCAAGGCTCATCGTGAGGGAATCCGTCTGCATGGTATTAGTCCATACCATCGTAAATCGTATAATCTATTGGGAGCCAAGCAACTCACTTTCGACTTTGGGGAATAGGGTATCCTATTCCTTATCCGCCCCAGAGTTCTCAAACTCCCTCTTTTACCCTTTTACTTTTTTACCTTTTTACCCTTCAATGAACCATTCTCAATATGCCAAGGAGTTAGACCTTTTGTCTATACTTATAGATGGCGACAGCCATACTACTGAAGAACTATGCCAAGTGTTGGGAACATCCCGACGCAACCTATACTATTATCTTCAGTTTCTTCGCGACTATGGCTTTGAGCTGGTTCGTACCAATAGTGGTAAATATTATATTGGTCCCCGTTCTCCTTTCTTTCAGAAGATAGCCACTACTATAGGCTTCACCAAGCAAGAAGTGAACTATCTTTTTAGTCTATTGGCTGGAGCCGACCAGAAAGATACCTTGCAACATAGCATTAAGCGCAAGCTTGAGCGCAACTATGGACTATCTACCTTTGTTGATGATGAAACGAGAAAGAAGATTTCTCGTAATGCCGAAGTGCTCAATAAAGCTATTGAGCAAAAGAAGATAGTGCTCATCAAAGACTATTCTTCGCCACATAGCAAGAGCGTAACCACACGAGTTGTTGAGCCATTTATGTTTCTCAACGAACGAGCGGATGTGAGATGCTACGAGCTGGCAAGCAAGATGAATAAGACTTTTAAACTTTCAAGAATGGGAAGCGTAGTTATTACAGATACCGACTGGGGATTTGAAAGCCTGCATAAAGAACTTTTTACCGATATATTCTTGTTTTCTGGCGACACTCGCTATACCATAACTCTGCGCATGGGACAGCTCTCTCATAGCATTATGCTTGAAGAATATCCCATGTCGGAAAACTCATTTGTTCAAGAAGACGAAACCCATTGGATATTCACCACAGAAGTGGTAAGTTATCTTGGCATTGGACGTTTCGTATTAGGACTATTTTCTGACATTACCGTGTTAGGCGACGATGGCTTTAAACTTTATTTAACTGAAGCTATTTCTAACATGAATTTATAATAATTATGCAATATATTGTGTCTGATTGTTACTTTTGGTATGTATCTTATCTTCAAAGTGGTACTTTTAACCTTAATATTTTGTTGGTTTGATAAAAATAACCTATCTTTGCACCCGTAAATTTACATATATTTTGAATATTAAAAGGTTTGAAGTATTATTGCTTATAAAAAAGTAATTACAATTTTAATAAATTATAAACATCAAAACATTTATGGAGAAAAGACTAAGCGTGATTTTGGCATGCTTATTCCTGTGTGTAGGAATGGTGCTTGCTCAAAACAAAATCTCTGGAACAGTTGTCTCTGCAGAAGACGGTGAGCCTGTTATCGGTGCATCTGTCATGATTCAGGGCACCAAGGTCGGTACCGTAACCGACATTGATGGTAACTTCACGCTTTCTGCTAATCGTGCCAACCCAATGCTTGAGATAAGCTATATTGGTATGGTTACTCAGAAAGTTAAGGGTTCAAGCAACATGAAGATTACTCTTCAGACAGACTCTAAGACCATTGACGAGGTTGTCGTTACTGGTATGGTGAAGGTAGACAAGCGATTGTTCTCTGGTTCTACATCTAAGATCGATGCTTCTTCAGCTAAGATTGATGGTGTTGCCGACATTAGCCGCTCACTCGAAGGAAAGGCTGCCGGTGTGTCAGTACAGAACGTATCTGGTACATTTGGTACAGCACCAAAGATTCGCGTGCGTGGTGCTACATCTATCTACGGTAGCTCAAAGCCTCTTTGGGTTGTCGATGGTGTGATTATGGAAGATGTAGTAGACGTAAGTTCAGATCAGTTGTCATCGGGAGATGCCAACACTCTTATCAGCTCTGCTATCGCAGGCCTTAACTCTGATGATATCGAAAGCTTCGAAATCTTGAAGGATGGTTCGGCTACTTCTGTTTATGGTGCTCGTGCTATGGCTGGTGTGATCGTTGTTACCACTAAGAAGGGTAAAGCTGGTCAGGCTAAGATTAGCTATACTGGTGAGTACACCATGCGTTTGAAGCCAAGCTATTCTACATTTAATATTATGAACTCTCAGGACCAGATGTCTGTATACCAGGAGTTGCAGCAGAAGGGCTTCTTGAACTATGCAGAAATCTCTAACGCTAATAGTAGTGGTGTATATGGTAAGATGTATGAGCTTCTCAACACTTATAATCCTGTAACTGGTCAGTTTGCTCTTGCTAACACCAACGAGGCTCGTGCTGCATATCTTCGCGACGCAGAGTATCGTAACACTAACTGGTTTGGCGAGTTGTTCTCTAACTCTATCCAGCACAACCACTCTGTAAGTATCACCGCTGGTACAGAGAAAGCACAGTACTATGCTTCTGTCAGCGCAATGTACGATCCCGGATGGTATAACAAGAGCCAGGTAGAGCGTTACACCGCTAACTTCAATGCCAACTATAAGATTTCTAAGAAACTTAATGCTGGTATCATCGGTAACGCTTCTTATCGTAAGCAGGAGGCTCCTGGTACTATCAGTGCTACCACAAACCCTGTAACAGGTGAGATTAGCCGTGCATTCGATATCAACCCTTATTCTTATGCATTGAACTCTTCAAGAGCTCTCGATGCTAACACTTATTACACTCGTAACTATTCTCCATTCAACATCTTCCACGAGTTGGAGAACAACTATATCGACCTCAACGTAGTAGACTTCCGTATGCAGGCTTCTCTCTCATACAAGCCTATCACTAAGGTTGAGCTTACTGCTCTTGGTGCTGTTAAGTATACAGCTACTACCAACGAGCATAATATCAAGGACGATTCTAACCAGGCTGCTGCATATCGTGCAATGGGTAACTCTACAATTCAGAAGAATAACAACTATTTGTATACAAACCCTGACGATATCTATGCGCTCCCTGTAACCATCCTTCCTAATGGTGGTATCTTGGATCGTACCGACAACCGTATGTTTGGTTACGACTTCCGTGCATCTGCAGCTTATAACGATGTATACAACGAAGACCATATCGTAAACCTCTATGGTGCTATGGAGGTAAACTCTGTTGAGCGTCACGCTACATGGTTCCGTGGTTGGGGTATGCAGTACAACATGGGTGAGATTCCTTCATGGGCTTACGCTGTGTTCAAGAAATCTCAGGAGCAGGGCTCTGACTACTATAGCCTTGAGAATACTCACGAGCGTAGTGCAGCTTTCGTAGGTGTTGCTACATATTCTTGGAAGCGCCGCTATTCTCTCACCGGTACATATCGTTACGAGGGTACCAACCGTATGGGTAAGAGCCGTAGCGCTCGTTGGTTGCCTACATGGAACTTGTCTGGTGCATGGAATGCTCACGAGGAGTCTTGGTTTGAGAAACTTAAGCCAGTATTGTCTAACTTTACTGCTAAGTTGAGCTACTCTCTTACTGCCGACCGTGGTCCTTCTTCAATCACTAACTCACGTGCAGTCATCAAGGCTGACAACCCATGGCGTCCATCAGCAAGCGATAAGGAATCAAGCCTCTATATTGCTTGGCTTGCTAACCAGGACCTCACTTATGAGAAGAAGCACGAGCTTAACTTCGGTATTGATGCTGGTTTCTTGAACAACCGTATCAACTTCACATTCGATATCTATACTCGTCGCAACTACGACCTTATCGGTGCTACTAACACCATGGGTATCGGTGGTGAGTCAACAAAGTATGGTAACGTAGCGAAGATGAAGTCTAATGGTGTTGAGTTGTCTTTGAACACAGTAAACATCAAGACTAAGGACTTTACATGGTCTACAGACTTTATCTATAGCCACATGCACAATGAGGTAACAGAGTTGAATACCTATAACCGTTTGTACGACTACATCTCTGGTTATGGTTTCACAATGCCTGGCTATCCACAGCGAAGCCTCTTCTCAATTCCTTTCGCAGGTTTGAACAACGAAGGTCTTCCTACATTCTACGATCCAGATGGTAACATCACCGTTACTGGTATCGATATGCAGGAGTACGACCCTGAGCGTTTGAAATTCTTGAAGTACGAAGGTCCTGCTGACCCAACAGACGTTGGTTCTATCGGTAATATCTTCCGCTATAAGAACTTGACACTTAACCTCTTCATTACATATTCATTTGGTAATGTGGTTCGCTTGGATCCTGTGTTCTCAAGCCTGTACAGCGACCTCACTGCTACTCCTAAGGAGTTCAACAACCGTTGGATTAAGCCAGGTGATGAGAAGTATACCAATATCCCTGTTATCGCAAGTAAGCAGCAACTTAATAATATTTCTTACCTTAGCAAAGCTTATCAGTCATACAACTACAGTACTGCTCGCGTTGCGAAGGGTGACTTCATTCGTATGAAGGAGATTTCTCTCGCTTATGAGTTCCCAAAGACTATTACACAGGCTTTGAACATCTCAAACCTCTCATTGAAGCTCCAGGCTACAAACCTCTTCTTGCTCTATGCAGATAAGAAGTTGAATGGTCAGGATCCTGAGTTCTTCAATGCTGGTGGTGTTGCTACACCTATGCCAAAGCAGTTTACACTTACTTTGAAATTTGGTATCTAATAAAGAAAGGAGAATTTGACACATGAAAATTAATAAGATATTATATACAGGTAGCTTGGCGCTCGCTCTTAGCTTTTCGCTTACATCTTGCGATAGCTATCTTGACGAGAATCCAGACAACCGTGCCACCCTCGACTCTGAAGAAAAGATTATTTCTCTTCTTACTTCAGCCTACGGTCAGAGTGGTTATGCTGTGCTCAACGAGGTGTTGTCTGACAACACCGACGATATGGGCCCACGTTATATACAGTATGATGATCGATTCTTCAACCAGGCATTCTATTGGGAAGATATCACCGAAAGCAATAATGATGGTGTTATCAATGTTTGGCAAGATTGCTATAATTCAATAGCTGTAGCCAACCATGCTCTTCAGGCTATTGAAGAACTTGGTGGTCCAAAGACCCTTAAACTCAAAGAGTGCAAGGCAGAGGCTCTTATGTCGCGTGCTTATTACCACTTCGTGTTGGTGAATGAGTTCTGTATGCCTTATGATCCAGCAACATCTGCAAAAGATCTTGGTGTTCCTTATGCAACAGAACCTGAGACAACACTTAATCCAAAGTACACACGTGGTAATGTTGCTGAGGTGTATGAAAAGATAGAAAAGGACATCCTTGAGGCAATTCCATTGCTTGGCGATACTCACTACACACAGCCTAAGTATCACTTCAACAAGCAAGCTGCATTGGCTTTTGCCGCTCGCTTCTTCTTGTTCTATCAGAAGTGGGATCTTGCTGTGAAGTATGCTAACGAATGTTTGGGTAGCAACCCTAAGTCGTTGCTTCGTGATTGGAATGAAATGCAGTCGTATGGTGTCACCGATAACCTTGATCCTCGTGCAAACCTTTATATAAAGGCAACAAACAAGTGTAACTTCCTTATTCAGCCAACAATCTCAATGGCTGGTTACTTCTTTAGTAATTATCCCTATGTTACAAAGTATGCACACAATAGCTACATTTCAAATAATGAAACATTAGGTGCAAATCAGGTTTGGGGTGAAAGTAATAGAAAAACATTGCGTTGCCCAGGATTGGTATTCAAGGGTGGTACTTTTGACCGTGTAGTTGTTGCAAAGGTTGCTCGTTTGTTCGAGGAAACAGACCCTATCTCGCAGACTGGTTATTGGCACTCTGTAATAGTTCCTTTCCGCTCGGATATCCTTTTGCTTGAGCGTGCAGAGGCTTACATCATGTTGAAGAAGTATGATCTTGCTTGCAAGGATCTCACGATGTGGATGCAGAACTGGACAAAGTCTACAATGACTCTTACTCCAGAGGCTATCCAAGATTTCTATAAAGGTATAGCTTACTATACTTCTACCTCTCCAACTCCAAAGAAGCATCTCTATCCATCATGGCAGATCGATGCTGAGGGTAGCGTTCAGGAGTCTATGTTGCAGTGTGTGCTCAATTTCAAGCGTATAGAGACAATTCACGAAGGTCTTCGTTGGTTTGATGTAAATCGTTATGGTATCACCATTACCCGTCGTGTGATGAATCAAAGCAGTGAGTGCGATCATGTTGTCGATTCTCTTGGTACCAAGGATTTGCGTCGCGCTATCCAGCTTCCATTCAACATTATCTCTGCTGGACTTGAGAAGAATCCAAGATAAAGTGAAAAGTTTAGAACGAGGAGCGAAGAACCTCTAAAGTTCTTCCTCTTCGAACTAAGTAACAAATAATAGAACAAGAAAATGAAAAAGAATATATTATTCGCTTCGTTGTTGGCAGCATTGTCGTTCGGCTTTGTTTCTTGCTCTGAAGATGATTTGTCATCTGAGAGTGTTATCGTTGCCGATAAGGTAGAGAAGACTCCGTTAGACTATTGGTTGGACAAGAACTATACAACTCCATTCAACATTCAAATCAAGTATCGCTATGAGTATAATGAGACAAATAACTCTTATTATACAGTACCTGCAAGATATGATGATGCTGTTATGATGGCTCACATCTTGAAATATTGCTGCATAGATGCTTATGTAGATCTTGTTGGTCTTGAGTTTACTCGTACTTATTTCCCTAAGCTTTTCTATTTCGAGGGCGAGTGGCACTATCGTAATGATGGCTCTTACGAGCTTGGTACAGCCGAAGGTGGACGTAAGATCTTCCTCATGGGTATGAATTATCTTAATGAGTATAAAGACTCGCGTGAGGCTTTGAATACATATTATTTGAAGACCATTCACCATGAGTTTACTCACATTCTTCACCAGACAGTAGAATTCTCTACAGCTTATCAGTTTATTACTACAGACTATAAGGTTGATAAGTGTTTCAACAGAGAGTTTGCTGACTTCCTCTCACGTGGTTTCATCACAGACTATGCGCAGAAGAACTATCATGAGGATTTTGCTGAGATGGTGTCTACCTATGTAACCAATACAGAAGAAGAGTGGGAAGCTTTGTTGAAGAAGGCTTCGTATGCTCCTAAGAAAGATAAGGATGGCAACTTGGTTTATGATGCAAATGGTTCAGTCATCGCTGATACCACAACCAAGGCAAATGGTCGTGACCTTATTGAGCAGAAGCTTAGCATCATGCGTAGCTATATGCAAGATCAGTGGGGTATCGATATTGATGAACTTCGTGCTTCTATCCTTCAGCGTGAAAATGATGTTGTCAATGGTAAGGTAGATCTTAAGAACCTTGACTAATATCGCTACAAGTAAAGTAGATTTTTAATTTAAATAATGAATACCATTATGAATAAGATAATTAAATTATCACTTCTGTTATTGGCTTTGCCTTTGCTCATGACATCATGTCTGAAGGATGACAATGAAGTGTTTGGCGATTCTTCTTCAAAGCGTCTTCAGCAGGCTTTGGAAGAGACTCGCACTGTTTTGCGTAGCTCAGAGAAAGGCTGGGTTATGGATTACTATATTGGTGACAATTCTTCTTATGGTGGCTATGCCTTCGTAGTGAAGTTCGACTCGCTCACCGTAACAGCTTCTTCTGAGTTGACAAAGGGTGCTGCTACATCTTATTATAAGCTCACCACAGATAATGGTCCTGTGCTTACTTTCGATACTTATAATGATGTGTTCCATGCTTTGGCAACTCCAAGTCAGAGTAACTATGAGGGTAATCATGCTGACTATGAGTTCCAGATAGTTTCCGCAACTCCAGAGCTCGTAGTTCTTCGTGGTCGTCGTACAAACAATTATGTATATTTGCATCCTCTTACCACAACTCCAGAAGAGTATCTTGCAAAGGTTGCTGATACAGAGAAGAAGTTTATCGTAGCTTCTCTTTCAACAGATGTTGATGGCAAGAATGTTTCTGCCGAATTTGATATTAACAATCGTCAGGTAAGTTTCTATAGCACTACAGATTCTACATTCTCTAATAATTGTGCTTTCACATTCACTGATACAGGTGTTAGATTTAATAGTTCTGTAGAAGCTTATGGTAAGACCTTGTCAAACCTTTCTTTCGATCCTGAAACAATGACTTTCACATCTAATGATAAAGGAAGTGAGCAGTTGGCTATCAAAGGACATCTTCCTGCAGACTATGTTTACTATGATCAGATTCCTGGCGACTATGTATTTAGATTCCAGAAGAATGATGGTGAAAAGTATGTAGATTTGGATGTTGACGTAACACTTACACCAAATGAAGATCAGTCAGGCTTCGTTATGAATGGTGTTATTGATGGTTACGGAATCAATCTTAACTACGATAAGGCAAAGGGTATTCTTTATATGGTTCCACAGCCTATTGGTAAAGTATCTTCTGGTAATATGGTTTGGATGTATGGAGCATTATTTGAAGGTGAGAGTGGTTCTATTTCTGAGGTTGGAATGCAGACACTGTGGAATAAAGACCTCCAAAATCCTGTACTTACTTGGAACCCTATAGAAACATTGGATACTCCTACAAACTCATATATCTTTGTAGAATTAACTACAGCAGGTGAATTTGTAGGTCAATATAGAGGTTCTGAAATTACTTTCGCAGGCAATTCCACAATGTTGCATGTTAAGAGCCTTACAAAGAAAACTCCATTCACAGAACATCAAAAATAACTGTAGATAGTCATGAAAAAGATTTTTAATATAATGATGTGCCTTGTCGTAGCTGCCTTTGTTGCTTCTTGTAGCGATGACACCGACAACCCATATGCACACACATCTTCGATTGTCGTTACAAATACAAATCTGCTTTTCGATGCTACAGCGTCTGATGCAGGTCGTATTGCCTTCACATCAAATGGCAATGTAACAGTTTCTACTTCTGCAGCTTGGGCAAAGGCAGAACTTAAGAATGATAGCGTATTCGTAAGCGTTGAGCAAAACGATACTCGCTATTCTCGTTCGGCTTCTGTTATACTTCGTTCTAATGGCGATTCAGCTGTCGTTTCTCTTGTTCAGAAGGGTGTAACACTCCGTATGCCTTCAACAAGCCTCGTTGCTAAAACTAATGATGCAACAAGTGTTTCTTGCGACTATGAATCGAATGTAGACATGCAGATTGTTCAGAAGCCAGAGTGGGCAAATGTTACTATCGCTGATGGTAAGCTGAAAGTTGACTTCAAGGCTAACAACACTGGTACTTTCCGTAGAGATGTTGTTATTATGCGTTCAGAAAACTTCGTTGACTCTATCTATGTAGGTCAGTACGATTTCGAGACTGATATCAAGGGTAAGTATAAGCTCACTTACTATCGTGACACCACTTATACCACTACTCGTACACTTACTGCTACAGTTAAGGATAGCACCATCACACTTTCTGGTATGAACCTTAATTTGCCTTACACCTTTGATGAGCAGACAATGTCGTTTGTTCTCGAAACAGGCTCGTATGCTGGTAAGTCTGGTTCTGACTACATCTTCACATTGTTGTTGGACGAAAAGAAAGAGTATAATTGCAACTCAATGTCTGGTCAGCTTTCACATGATGCTGATGGCAATGTTGTAGTACCATTTAGAAGCGTTTATGGTGGCATGGAATTCTCAACCATAGGTCTTGTTAAGCTTACTGCCAATACCTATGATGTTACCAAGTTCAATGGTTACTATCAGACTCTCTATAGACCAACACTCACACGTGTTGTGACTAAATAAACAGTGTTTAGGTTTCCGCCTGGGCTATTATAGCTCAAGCGGAAACTACCGTTTTAAATGATATATTAACTAAATAACAAACACATGATGAAAAAATTACTAATTGGATTGTTCGCAGTTTTGTGTGCAGGTGGTGCCAGCGCACAGCAGCTCGATGTCAATGGTCAGGTTAATAATGTTACTCCAAGAATTGTAGCAAAATCAGGCGTGTTGGCTAATGTGTTGGGTCTTGATACTAAGACACAGCAGACAAAGAAAGCAGATTTCAAGTTCAAATCTAACCACATTTGGACTAATGCAAATGATGTGAAGAAGAACGCTCAAAACATGCCGTTGATGTCTGCTAATGCCAATGGTGCAAAGATGGCTAAAGCAGAGGCAGCTACAACAGAAGCCTTGACATGGTTTAGCTATGTAAATTCTAATAAACTTGGCGTTATGGGCTTCGATTTTTTGGCAGAGAATCTGAAAAACGCAGAATTCTTTGCAGGACAAACAAAGTACAATATTGCTTGTATGGTGCCTGCAAACTATGCTAAGGCAAAGATCGATTCTGTAGAGTTCTTCGTTTTAAGTGGTTGCCAGTATGATAACCTTACAGTTTGGGCAACTCCTGTTAAAATCCTTGAAGAGAATGGTCAACAATATATCGACATGCCAGAATCTGCAGATAAAGCAGAGGTTAAGTATGAAATTCCTGCTGCAGATGTAGAAGCTGTATTGAAAAAGCTTCCTGCAAATTACGTAGGTCCTGTCTCTGTAAAGCTTCCTAAACCTCTTACTATTGGTTCAGACGGTGCTATCGTAGGTTATTCTTTTGATGGTAAGAGCTCGGATACCCCTGTTGTTTTGGCAGGTGCATCAAATGAAGATGGTGGATTCCTCTTCCAGTTTGAAGATGACGGTAAACGCAATTTCATGTCTTTTGCCGGAATCTTTGGTCAGAGCAGTACTATTAATGTTGGTATGGATGTTTCTGACTGTGAGGCTAACGATGCTGCTGTTGCTACAGACCCAGAAACAACAACCCTTATCAATACAGATCAGCAATATCCATTCTATGTAACTAACAATAGTGCTAAGCCTATCACTCAAATTACATATCATTTCACTATTGATGGAGAACAGCAACCAGAGAAAACTTTGGATTTGAGCTCTCCTATTGAGTCTATGGAGACAGGATCTCTTCCTTTGACAAAAAAATTCGAAGATGAAGGTGTGCACACTATTGAACTTACCCTTTCAAAGGTTAATGGCAATGAAAATGTCAACGAGAGTTCTTCTGCAACATACTCTGTTATCGCCCTTGAGAAGGGTGCAGACCGCGTTTCTGTAGTAGAGGAGCAGACTGGTACTTGGTGCGGTTGGTGTCCACGTGGTCATGTAGCTCTCGACCTTCTTAACAAGCAACTTGGCGACAAGGTTGTTACTCTCGCAGGTCACTTCACAATGAGTCAATCTCAAGTAGATCCAATGAATATCTATCAGTTGGATGAAAATTCTACTAAGGAAGATGCTCTTGCTGACTATGGTTATATTGCAATGAGTCTTTCAACTATGCTTGGTAGTGGTGGCTTACCTGGCGCTATGTTCGATCGTCTTATTGCAACTGATCCATACGTAGGTATTAATACTAAAAAAGGTAAGAATGGTACTTATGAGTTTGGTGCTACTGATCTCGTAAAGACTATTCAAGAAAAGATTCCTTCTGAGGCTGATTTCTCTATGACTGCTTCATGGGCTGACGACAAGAATACAGACATTAAGGTAGACCTCACTACTACATTCAACTACGACCGTTTTGGTTCATTCCCTTATGGTGTAGCTTTTGTTCTCTCTGAGAATGGTATGACTGGTAAGGGTGCTACTTGGAAACAGTTGAACTATTACAGCAAGCTCTCAAATACAAATGGTGCAAGCGATTTCAACAATCCTGATATGGCAACTTGGTTCAAGGCTGGTTCTTATGTTTCAACAACCTATGACAATGTTGTAGTTCAGGCTTGGAACCCACTTGGCAATGCTGCTATTGTTGATAAGTCGCACACTGATATCGTAAAGGGTGAGGGTATCAAATTTAGCACAACTCTTCCAGTTAACTCTGATCTTATCCAGAATTATAACAACCTCACACTTTCTGCATTGCTCGTTAACCTCAATAGCTATGCTGTTGTAAATGCTGCAAAGGTTGTTCTTGGTAACTGTGCTGCTGGTATTGAGGATGTAAACTCAGAGGTTAACAACAATGTTGTTTCTCGCTACAATGTTAATGGTATGCGCATCAATGGTGCACAGAAGGGCTTGAACATCGTTAAGCTCGCTAATGGCAAGGTAGTGAAAATGGCTGTTAAGTAATTAGACCGATAGATATTTTTCTATAACAAACAATAAAAAAGAAGCGTCAAGCAAATCTCTGCTTGGCGCTTCTTTTTTTTGTATATTGTAGTAGGCTAAATTTGGCACGTAATACTTGCCCAAGTATTACGTGATACTTGGCGAAGTATTACGTGATACTTTGCAAAGTATCACGTGATACTTTTTTAAGTATTATTTGGTGTGTCTTTTCAGATACCACGAAGTCGTATATTTCGAATGCCCTTTCTATTTCGCTCAGACATATATATTCGTCGGCAGAATGAGAACGGCATGAGCTTCCAGGACCAAGCTTTAGCGATTGCCATGGCATGAGAGCTTGGTCGCTAAGGGTAGGAGAGCCGAATGGTTGCAAGCCTAACGATTTGCAACGCTTCACCAATGGGTGGTCTTCGGCAATATGCGATGAGTGAAGACGGAAGGAGTGCGCCTTAACTTCTGATGATAGATGTTGGCTAATGATATCGAACACTTCGTGGTTGGTGTACATTTCGTTGGTGCGCACATCTACAAGCATGGTGCAAGTGTCGGGAACGACATTATGCTGGGTGCCGGCGTTTATCACCGTCACCGTCATTTTTGTTGGTCCAAGCAAAGGGCTAACCTTCTCAAACTTATAGTCGCGAAGCCATAGCAAGTCGTCCATAGCCTTGTATATGGCATTAACGCCCTCGTTGCGAGCTGCATGTCCGCTTTTGCCGTGAGCTATCACGTCAAGCACCATCAATCCTCTTTCAGCTATTGCTGGTTGCATGTCGGTAGGTTCGCCAACTATGGCAACATCCACCTTGGGCAACTCTGGTATTGCCAACGATATACCATCCTTTCCGCTCACTTCCTCTTCGGCAGAAGCAAGGTAAACGAGGTTATACTCTCGTGGCTCCAATATCTTTTTGCGGAATATCTGCAGCAAAGTTGTCAGACCACCGCCACAGTCGTTGCTTCCCAAACCATATAGCTTGTCGCCCTCTATGGTTGGTGAGTATGGGTCGCGAGTCCACGATGCAACAGGTTTCACGGTGTCGATATGAGCGTTGAGCAATAGAGTGGGGCGAGCTTCGTTGTATTCCGGGTCTATTGTCCATACATTATTCTTTAGTCTATGCACTTCAAGTCCATAGCCTCTGATTGTTTCCTCCATTATGTCGGCAGCCTTGTCTTCGCTTCTGCTTGTAGAAGGAGTGCTGATTAGCAATTTTAGTAACCTTACTGCCTCGTCGGTATATTCTTTGTCGGTCATAGTGTTGTATGTGTTGTTTACATCATTTCAGTTTATATTAATTCATATTGCAAAAATAATTAAAAAACATCAAGTTCACAACCTTGTGGACCACAAAGTTGTGAACTTTTAATAATAGCTCCATTTGCGCGTCTAAATATGCTTGCATAAAATCGAATATATAACAATTTTTTGATTTTGTTTTGTTATTCCACTCGTTTCTATTAACTTTGCAAATAATAAAAATTTATCATTATGCAGACAATTACGCATCTTTCGGTTCTTGTACACGAACAAGCCAAGAAATATGGCAATCGCAGTGTCTTTACTTTCCAGTCGTTTGGCAGTAAGCAATGGAAGCAGGTTTCGTGGAACCAATTCTCACTCAGAGTAAAGCAGGTTTCTAATGCTCTGCTCAATCTCAATGTAAAACCACAAGAGAATATTGCGGTATTTGCACAAAACTGCATACATTATTTATATACAGACTTTGGTGCATATGGTATTCGTGCTGTCAGCATTCCTTTTTATGCTACAAGTAGCGAAACCCAGATTCAATATATGATAAATGATGCCCAGGTTAGAGTATTGTTTGTCGGTGAACAGGAACAATACGACAAGGCTTTACGGGTGTTTACTCTCTGCCCTTCGCTCGAACGAATTATTATATTCGACGAAAGTGTGCGTATTAGCGCCAACGACCCTAACTCTATGTATTATTCCGACTTCTTGAAGCTCGGTGAGGGATTGCCTCGCCAAACGGAAGTTGAAAACCTGTATAAGCAGGCGAACATGGAGGATTTGTGTAATATCCTTTATACAAGCGGTACCACAGGCGATTCTAAGGGCGTGATGTTGACTTATGGTCAGTATAATGCAGCTCTTGAGGCTAATGGCAAATGTGTGCCAATCAGAGAATGCGACCGCTCTATAAGCTTCTTGCCTATTACACATATCTTTGAGCGCGGATGGTGTTATTTGTGTCTGTCGGTAGGTGCACATGTTATTATCAACACTAATCCAAAGGAGATTCAGCAGTCTATGCGCGAGACACATCCTACCTGTATGTCGTCGGTGCCAAGATTCTGGGAGAAGGTTTATCAGGCAGTAAAAGATAAGATTGAACGCTCAGGAGCTGTAAAGCAGAAGTTGTTTGCCTACGCTCTTTCTGTAGGTAAGAAATATAATATCGACTATCTGAGCCACGCCAAGCGTCCGCCATTGACATTGGCTTTGGAATATAAGATGATGGATAAAGCTGTGTTGAGCCTTGTGCGCAAAACTATGGGATTGGATAATCCAAATATCTTCCCTACAGCCGGTGCTTATGTATCACCAGAAGTTGAAGAATTTATCCATTCCATCGGTCTTAACATGGTGGTTGGCTATGGACTTACCGAGAGTCTCGCAACCGTTACCTGCGACCATACATCAGAGGGCTATACCGTCGGTTCGGTAGGACGTCCTATTAATAGTATAGAAATTAAGATTGGCGAGAACGACGAGGTGTTGCTCAAGGGTCCTACCATCACTCCTGGATATTATAAGCGTGACGCCATTACTGCAGCTTCGTTTACCGAAGACGGATTCTTTAAGACTGGCGACGCAGGATATATTAAGAATGGTGAGCTATTCTTGAAAGAGAGAATCAAAGACTTGTTTAAGACAAGCAATGGTAAATATATCGCTCCTCAGCAGATTGAGGCTTTGCTGTTGGTAGACAAGTTCGTGGAGCAGGTGGCTGTTATTGCTGACCAGCGCAAGTTTGTTTCTGCCTTGATAGTGCCTTCGTATTTGCAGATAGAGGATTGGGCACGCAACAATGGCGTGAAGTTTGAGTCGCGTGAAGACTTATGCGAGAATCCTAAGGTAAGGGCAATGATGAAGGAACGTATAGACACCTTGCAGCAGACACTTTCACACTATGAGCAGATTAAGAGATTCACTCTGCTGCCAAAGCCTTTCACTATGGAGAATGGCGAACTAACAAACACATTGAAGCTCCGTCGACCTCAGGTGAGCAAGAACTATAAGGAGCTGATAGACAAAATGTACGAGGAGTAAAAACAGAAATGATAACATCCGACCAACTAAAAGATGTAGTCGACAGAGTAGGTGCACTCTATAAATACTTGAATATCGACCAAAAGAAGGTGGAGTTCGAGGAAGAGCAACTACGCACACAGGCACCCGACTTCTGGGAAGACGTGGAGCGTGCGCAGGAGCAGATGAAGAAGGTGAAGAGCATCGAAAAATGGATTGTCGGCTATAATAATGTGAAGCAAAATGCCGACGAACTACAGTTGGCTTTCGACTTCTACAAGGAGGAGCTCGTGACAGAGCAGGAGGTTGACGACGATTATAAAGAGACGATAAAAGCCATCGAAGACCTGGAATTGATGAATATGCTCCGTCAGGAAGAAGACCCTATGGACTGTGTGCTGAAAATCAACTCAGGAGCTGGTGGTACCGAGAGTCAAGACTGGGCGCAGATGCTTATGCGTATGTATATGCGCTGGGCAGAGGCTCATGGATATAAGGTTACAATCTCGAACCTTCAAGAGGGTGACGAAGCAGGTATCAAGAGCGTTACCATGGAGATAGAAGGTGGTGAATATGCCTACGGATTCTTGAAGAGTGAGAATGGTGTGCATCGTCTGGTGCGTGTTTCTCCTTTCAACGCTCAGGGTAAGCGAATGACAAGCTTTGCTTCGGTATTCGTGTCGCCTTTGGTAGATGAAACCATCGAGGTGTATGTAGACCCAGCAAGAGTGTCGTGGGATACTTTCCGTTCGAGTGGCGCCGGTGGTCAGAATGTTAATAAGGTGGAGTCGGGTGTGCGTCTTCGTTATCAATATCAAGACCCTGACACTGGCGAGGAAGAAGAAATCCTTATCGAAAACACCGAAACTCGCGACCAACCAAAGAACCGTGCCAAGGCTATGCTCTTGCTGAAGAGTCAACTCTACGACCGTGCTATGCAGAAGCGATTGGCTGAGAAGGCTAAGATTGAAGCGGGCAAGAAGAAGATAGAATGGGGTAGCCAGATACGCAGTTATGTCTTCGACGACCGTCGTGTGAAAGATCATCGTACAAATTATCAAACCTCGGATGTGGATGGTGTGATGAATGGCGATATCGATCCTTTCATCAAGGCTTATCTTATGGAATTTCCAAGTGAGGAATAAAGAGCCTCACATATTATTATAGTATAACTAACCTAAGCCATAAACTCCGATGTGATTATTCACGTACTCTCTTTTAGACGAGAGAGGGTTGGAGCGAGGCTGATAATCTTATTTGTTATGAGCCAAAAAAACAAAATTCGTCACGCTAAGCGTGAAGCACAACAGGAAGAACAAGGAAAGAAAGTCGTAAGATGGGTGTTCGGCGTATTGGTAGCGTTGGCTCTCATTTACATGGTTTATTCAATATTCATGTTACAATAATGAGTGGAATAGAAATAGAAAGAAAATTCCTTGTTAAGAAAGGCGGTGCTTACAAGAGTGCCGCCTTTTCAAGTAGTCATATCGTGCAGGGATATATTCCTTGCGATGCCGCAACTGTCCGCATTCGTATTCGCGATGAAAAGGCTTACCTAACAATAAAGGGTAAGTCGAAGGATGGTATCGGCAGATATGAATTTGAAAAGGAAATAGAAATGGAGGAGGCACGCAACCTCATGAACCTATGTTCGGGTGGCGTGATAGACAAGCGTCGCTACTTGGTTAAGAGTGGTAACCATGTGTTTGAAGTCGACGAGTTCTATGGCGACAATGAAGGCCTTGTTATGGCAGAAGTAGAGCTTGGGGCTGTAGACGAACCTTATGAAAAGCCCGATTTCATCGGTCCTGAGGTTACTGGCGACAAGCGCTTCTATAATAAGCACATGCTTAAATATCCTTTCTCGCTTTGGCGCGAAGATATACCACAAGACTACCGATAGCTGTTCCTATTATCACACCGATGCTGTCGGCAATCCAGTCTATCCAATCACCGCTGCGATTGCCACCAGTGCAATATGCTTGTGCCAATTCTATTAAGCCACCCATAATAACAGGTAATAACACTCCACATATGGCCAAACGCTTGATGTTTGGTTTGATATGGCGGTTGGCATATTCTGCAAATATCACAGAGCATAGCGAACCATACATCACAAAGTGTGTCCATTTATCTATCATGGGCACATCGTCGAGTGGTGTCTCAGGAATAGGAATGAGACAAATTATCCATATTGCTACTACGAGAAACAACGAGACGGGGTATTTCTTGATATATTCTTTCATTTGATTGTGATATTTATGCAAAGGTACACAGTTTTATTCATATCTATTAGTAAAATACTCTGAAATGTTATTTTTATAGAGATATTTTTTATACTTTTGTACCTTATAAGGGGCTTTAGTGATGAGATTGAAACTTGACAGCCTTTATTTTTATACAAATTGGAAAGAAGATGAAAGAACAAAGAGCAAATTTCGGAAGTAAATTAGGAATGATACTTGCAACCGCTGGTGGCGCTGTAGGCTTGGGTAATGTATGGCGTTTCCCATATATGGTTGGCGACAATGGTGGTGCTGCCTTCTTGGTGGTATACATCTTTTGCGTGTTGTTGCTCGGTATTCCATGTATGCTTAGTGAATTTATTATCGGTCGCCATGGCGCATCAAATACCTTTAGAGCTTATGATAAGATTTCGGGTGGTTCGGCATGGAAGTATGTCGGATTACTTGGTGTTATTACTGGTTTCTTGATAACAGGTTACTATGCTGTGGTGTCTGGATGGTGCTTGCAATATATCTATGCATCAATGGTAGGAGAGCTAAAAGGCGACCCTCAATATGTGATGCAATACTTTAGTGACTTCTCAAAAGACCCCATTCGACCGCTGTTCTGGACTGTCGCTATTATCGTGACAGCTCACTTTGTGATTATTCATGGCGTTAGAGGTGGTATAGAGAAAGCTTCTAAACTTATGATGCCAACACTCTTCGTGTTGCTCGTAATTATTGTCGTTGCTTCGTGCATGCTTCCAGATGCAGGTAAAGGCGTAGTCTTCCTTTTCCATCCTGATTTCTCGAAGATGACGAAGAATATGTTTCTTGCTGCTTTGGGTCAGTCGTTCTATTCTCTGTCTATAGCCATGGGATGTATCTGTACCTATGCTTCATATTTCAGCAGACAGACAAATCTTCTGAAGTCTGCTTTGCAGATTTCAGTTATCGACACTATGGTAGCCATACTCGCAGGTTTGATGATCTTCCCAGCAGCTTTCTCTGTAGGAGTAAATCCTGATAGTGGACCATCGCTGATATTCATCACCTTGCCAAATGTATTCAATGATGCTTTTGCCACAATGCCTATTATTGGATGGATAATTTCATTGTTGTTCTATCTGCTCTTGTCGGTTGCAGCCCTCACTTCATTGATGTCGCTACATGAGGTTAGCACATCTTTCTTCTTTGAAGAGTTGCATATAAGCAGAAAGAATGGTGCTTTGATAGTTACCATAACATGTAGTATTATCGGAGCTTTCTGCTCTCTGTCAATAGGCGGAAGAGATTGGCTTACAGTCGGTGGAATGGCACTTTTTGATTTGTTTGACTTCGTTACAGGTCAGATATTCCTTCCTATAGGTGGTATGCTGACATGCGTATTCCTTGGATGGTTCGTGCCAAAGAAACTCGTTCGCGATGAATTTACAAACTGGGGAACAGTATCAGGTGCACTATTTGGTGTATACCTATTCCTTATAAGGTTAATCTGCCCATTGGCAATATTAGCAATATTCTTGCATCAGTTGGGAGCGGTGTAAGTGAAGAGTGAAGAATTGAAAATCGGCGGCCGAAGGGAAAGCCAACAGAAGAGTGAAGAATCAAATAGAATTTGAGAGAAAAATAAAGAGAATAAAATATTGATAATGGAACAAAGAGGAAAGTTTGGAACTAAGATAGGCGTGATCCTTGCTACTGCAGGTTCTGCTGTAGGTTTGGGTAATATATGGCGATTCCCATATATGACAGGACAAGATGGAGGTGCAGCCTTCATATTGATATATCTTGTATGTATGTTGTTCTTAGGAGTGCCTGGAATGATAGCCGAGTTTGTTGTTGGTCGTCATTCTGCATCTAATGCCGTGCGTGCATATAAGAATCTTGGTAATGGTAAGCCTTGGCATATTATCGGTGTAATCGGTGTTTTTACTGCGACTGTTATCCTTGGCTTCTATGCAGTGGTGGCAGGTTGGTGCTTGCAATATCTCTTTTCTTCGTTGATGGGTCAAGTGAATGGAGATGCAGAATATGTGAAGACATACTTCGTAGAGTTCTCTACTGATGCAGTACGACCAATGGTGTGGACAGTTGCTTTTATTTTGCTTACTCATTTTGTGGTAGTGAGAGGTGTACGCCGTGGAATTGAAAAGGCTTCCAACTTGCTTATGCCAACACTCTTCATCTTGTTGCTGATTCTTGTTGTGGCAGCGTGTATGTTGCCTGGAGCATGGAAGGGAATCGACTTCTTGTTCCGTCCCGACTTCTCGAAGCTTACTAAGAATGTATTCCTTGACGCCTTGGGACAGTCGTTCTTTTCATTGTCGTTGGGTACGGCATGTCTTTGCACCTATGCTTCTTACTTTAGTCGCACAACAAATCTTGCTAAGTCGGCTCTACAGATAGCCTGCATCGATACTATTATCGCTATTCTTGCAGGTCTGATGATATTCCCTGCAGCATTCTCGGTAGGAGTAAATCCAGACAGTGGTCCGTCGCTGTTGTTTATCACTTTGCCTAATGTCTTCCAAGAAGCATTCGGCTCTATGCCTGTAGTAGCATATATAGTTTCTGTGATGTTCTATGCTTTGTTGGCTTTGGCTGCACTCACCAGTACTATCTCAATGCATGAGATTGGTACAGCTTTCTTCTATGAAGAATTGCATATTACCCGTAAGATGGGTGCTGCTATAGAAACAATTTTAGCCGTATTCATCGGAATATTATGCTCGCTCTCGTGTGGTGCAGTGAAGATAAACGTGTTTGGGGTAGACTTCCTAAGTGCTTGCGACTATTTCACTTCTAATATATTGATGCCAATAAGCGCTTTGAGCACATCACTCTTTGTAGGTTGGTATATTCAGAAGAAAACTGTTCGCGACGAATTTACCAACTGGGGAAATACAAATGCTAAGGTGTTTGGCTTATGGCTCTTTGCCGTTCGCTTTGTTTGTCCAGTCTGTATCGTAGTGATATTCCTTCGACAGATGGGTATATTATAATAAGGTATAATATAGTAAATAATGATATGGAGTGGCGAGAATTCTTTTATTTCAACAGGTCAGACCGTTCGGTAGTATTGTCGATAATAGTTTTTGCAGCAGTAGTATGGCTGTTGGTAGTACTCTTCGATAATACCGATGAAGTGGGTAAAATAGGAACCGTAGTACCACAAGATTCTGTTGGATATAAAGCAACGGCAAAAGGCTTTTCTGCAGGAGAAGACGCCAAACCATATTATTATAATGTAGGAGATGTCAAAGTTGAACGCTTTCCGTTTGATCCTAATACTGCTGATAGTACACAACTTCTGCGTCTTGGACTTCAACCTTGGCAAGTAAGGAATATATATAAGTATAGAGCAGCTGGCGGACATTATTCTCGACCAAGCGATTTTGCTCGGTTATATGGGCTTTCTGCTAAGCAATATAAGGAACTTGAACCATATATTCATATTTCTGCCGACTATCGTCCTGCTAAGGAAATGGTAGCAAATGATCCTGGTTATTCTAAAGATACCGTGAGATATCCAAGTAAGTTAACTCTTAAGCAGCGTGTCGCTATCAATAATGCTGATACCACCTTGCTTAAGCGAATACCAGGAATTGGCTCGTACTATGCTCGAAAGATAGTAGATTATCGTGAGCGTCTTGGCGGTTATGTTAGTTTAAAACAATTGAAAGAATTGGAAGGTTTCCCTGAGGGTGCTTTGCAATATATGTGTATTCCTGATGGTGGAGTAAGGAAGATTAAAGTAAACAAGCTTACTCTGAACCAGCTAAAAGCACATCCGTATATTAATTTCTATCAGGCTCGCGATATCATAGAATATCGTAGATTGCGTGGACCATTGACGAGTATTGACAATCTGAAATTTCTTCCTGATTTCACTCCTGATGTGATTGAGCGACTGCGACCATATATGGAATATTAACTCTGAAAAGAAATAAAATGTAGATAGAATTTCGTATTCTGCAGATATTTCTATAACTTTGCAAGAAATAAAAAAGAAGGCAATAGATGTTTATGAATAGTAGAAACAGAATAATAGGTATGCTGATCGCCATCATCTTTATGATGGTGTTGCCTTCATGTGCCTTTGCTGACTCTGCTTCCGACTATAGTAAACATCATGATAAAGACCTATTAAAGGATGCTGCATCGGATAACGATTCGCAGAATTCTGCTATGTGGGGCGATGCTGTATTGCCAGTACAAGTATGTGCACCGCGTGTTAATCGCACTATCGTTTCTTTTGAGCCTTCGCCATTTAATGCCCATTTTATCGCATTAAACGATAATTATTCAATTACACAATCTTATACTTTTATTCCTACAGGAGCTGCTAAGGCTCCTCATTATCTCTTTTGCCCACGTTATTATTATGTAATAGCGTTGAGGCATATCCTGTGTTAGATTCTTAGTTTTTATCGGCTTGTATAGTGACTAAAGTCTGCTTTGTGGTAGACTGTAGGTTGCTGTATCATGTATAATCACCCCTTGCATCCCAAAAACAAAGAATTTAATAACAGATTAAAAAACAAAGAGATTTTATGGTAAAGATTAAGAATTTGGAAATGGCTCCAGCCGTTTCTGCTAATAATGATATTAAGATAACTTCCGCTTTCTGTGGATTTGTAGAGAACGCTGTATATTTGCCAACAAATAGTAAGGTGTCGGCTCATACTTTTGACTATGCTCCTGATAAAGGACGAGAAATGGCAAGCGCTTCGGCTAAGTCGGTAGATGAAATAGAACGATTTATGAAAGCCGGTAAGGTTGCAGATAGTGTAGCTATAGGTAATGTAAGAGCTGAAGTCTGTATGTCGAAAGATAAACAGTTTATAATATACCAATGGTTCCATTTCGAAGACTTCCATTATAAACCAATGTCTGAACCTATCTCGTATAGTGAGCACGATGCAGAGATAGTAAGTCAGATGTTTGGACTTTAATAATATCTTTGTATAGCCTTTAATGTAGGGTTATATTTAAAGGAAAAGGCGCAAGGAGAAATAATATTCTTCCTTGCGCCTTTTATGTCGGGATGACCAGATTCGAACTGGCGACATCTACGTCCCGAACGTAGTGCGCTACCAACTGCGCTACATCCCGATTCTTTTGCAAAGGTAGTGCAAGTGAGTGGAATAACAAAACAAAACACGAAGTTTTTGTTTTTTATTCCCGAGCGCAAGCCAATCTTTGTAAAAGCTCTTTTTTATTTTTATTTTCACTTTTATCAATAAAAATTTGGTAGTTTGATATAAAAGATGTACCTTTGCACTCGCTAAAGTCAAAATGACTATTTGGTAGGTATGGTGCCATAGCTCAGTTGGTAGAGCAAAGGACTGAAAATCCTTGTGTCCCC
>ERZ1026854.20-NODE-20-length-150194-cov-20.138139_pt1 | contig 150194 bp, 123 predicted proteins | sample MGYA00380157_ERZ1026854 | MGnify/ENA primary metagenome ERZ1026854 (study PRJEB33269, sample SAMEA4719793) | human gut metagenome | biome: human-associated habitat; feature: organic feature; material: feces | place: Cameroon | collected 2013-10 ...
GGTCTGATGGCCTTACCCCCAATGCGGGCTACGGGGACGTTTCACTAACTTTCCATTTACTTCAATACCACTTTATCCAGGTGCCAGATCTCATCCACATACTGCTGGATGGTTCTGTCGGAGGTGAACTTGCCGGAGCATGCCACATTGAGGATAGCGCTCTTAGCCCAGTTGTCCTCATCGCGGTAAGCGGCTTCTACTCTCTTCTGTGCCTCTGCATAGGACTTGAAGTCCTTGAGGATGAAGTAGGTGTCTGCCTTAGCCGTGCACTGGGTGTTCAGCAGGGAATTATACAGCGGGCGGAACAGCTCGGGATCTCCCGGTGCGAAGGTTCCGTTGATCAGCTGCATCAGTACCTTGCGGACATCCTGATCGTTATTAAAGATCTCCATGGGATCATAACCGCCATGGTTCTCATAGTTGATAACCTCCTGCGCAGACAGGCCGAAGATGAAGGCATTCTCCTCGCCTACTTCTTCTACGATCTCCACGTTGGCACCGTCCATGGTTCCCAGGGTCAGGGCGCCGTTCAGCATGAACTTCATGTTACCGGTACCGGACGCTTCCTTACTTGCGGTAGATATCTGCTCGGAAACATCTGCTGCCGCAAAAATGATCTCTGCGTTGGATACGTTATAGTTCTCGATAAATACAACCTTGATCTTGCCGTTAATGGCGGGATCGTTGTTCACCACATCCGCTACGGAGTTGATCAGCTTGATGGTCAGCTTTGCGTTGCGGTAACCGGCTGCTGCCTTGGCTCCGAAGATGAATGTTCTTGGGTAGAAATCCAGTTCCGGATGCTCCTTCAGTTCGTTATACAGGTGCATTACATGCAGAATATTAAGCAGCTGTCTCTTGTACTCATGCAGACGCTTTACCTGTACATCGAAGATGGATCTGGGATCTACTTCGATACCGTTGTGCTCTAAAATGTATTTTGCCAGACGTACTTTATTCTGGTACTTGATGTTCATGAACTCCTGCTGTGCCTTTTTATCATCCGCATATACCTTCAGGCGGGAGATCTGAGGCAGATCGGTGATCCAGTCGTCACCTACATGAGCCGTTACCCAGTCAGCTAACAGCGGGTTTGCATGCAGCAGGAAACGTCTCTGGGTGATACCGTTGGTCTTATTGTTGAAGCGCTCCGGGAACATCTCATAGAAGTCCTTCAGTTCCTGTTTCTCCAGGATCTCGGTATGCAGTCTTGCCACACCGTTGACAGAGTAGCCGGAGACGATTGCCATATTCGCCATCTTCACCTGTCCATCATAGATGATCGCCATCTTGCGGATTTTCTCCTGTACATCCACGCCGGGTACATTGCTGTACTTCTGCTGGATATCGATGATGAATCTGCGGTTGATCTCTTCTACGATCTGGTAGATTCTGGGAAGCAGTCTGGAGAACAGTTCGATGGGCCATTTCTCCAATGCTTCCGCCATGATGGTATGGTTGGTGTAAGCACAGGTCTTGGTGGTGATCTCCCACGCTTCTTCCCAGGTCAGATAATAATCATCCATCAGTACACGCATCAGTTCTGCGATCGCTACGGTAGGATGGGTATCGTTCAGCTGGAAGGTAACCTTCTCATAGAACTTATGGATATCATCATGCTTTCTCATGTACTTCTCTACAGCTTCCTGTACGGAGGCGGAAATGAAGAAATACTGCTGCTTCAGACGCAGTTCCTTACCGGCATAGTGATTGTCGTTGGGGTACAGAACCTCTACGATATTACGGGCCAGGTTCTCCTGTTCTACCGCCTTCTGGTAATCACCCTTGTCAAAAGAATCCAGCTGGAAGCACTCTACGGGCTCTGCGTCCCAGATACGCAGGGTGTTTACAATGCCGTTGCCATAGCCCACGATGGGGAAATCAAAAGGAATTGCCTTAACAGACTGATAACCTTCCTGGGTAAATACATTTCTGCCATTCTCATCGGTGTGTACGCTGACATAACCGCCGAACTTTACGATCTTGGCGTATTCGGGTCTGCGCAGTTCGAAAGGATTACCATTCATCAGCCAGTTATCGGGAACCTCTACCTGATAGCCGTCGCGGATCTCCTGCTTGAACATACCGTAACGATAACGGATACCGCAGCCGTATGCGGGATATCCCAGAGTAGCCAGGGAATCCAGGAAACATGCTGCCAGACGTCCCAGACCACCGTTACCCAGTGCTGCATCCGGCTCCTGATCCTCGATCAGGTTCAGATCCAGTCCCAGCTCTTCCAGAGCCTCTGCCACGGGCTTGTAAGCCTTTAAATTGATCAGATTGTTGCCCAGCGCTCTTCCCATCAGGAACTCCATGGACATGTAGTAGACCATCTTAGGATCTTCCTTCTCATATGCCTTCTGAGTCTCCATCCAGTTCTCTACGATACGATCCTTGATCGCATAAGATACTGCCTGAAAGATCTGCTGTGCATCTGCCTCTTCCAGATTCTTACGATACAGGGTGCGCACATTATATTCCACACTTCTCTTGAAGAGCTCCTTGTCAAACTCTTTTGCCTTTGCCGGCTTCTCGCTGGCTGCCACTGATTTTTTCACCTATGTTCTCCTCTCCATTACCTATCCCGCAAAAACATCATTTGCAGGACATTTCTTCATCACGATATCCCGCAAACTCTGTTCAAGATATTCCAAAAAGGATAGTATTATGATTTCATCCAATATTCTTAACCAAATACAGGTAATATTATAACAAACTTCCATGCGCATTCCAACTGTTTTCGTAGGTTTTCGTAAGTTTCGTAAATGTTTTTCCGAAACAGAAAAGATTCTGCGGTCTTCCCTTTCGGAAAACCACAGAATCTCTTTATTCCGGCATTTTATTGCAAAGTTTTATACTCTCTCAACAGCGATCACTGCGTTCTCGCCGTTGATGTTCCATTCCTTGGATACGCCATATTCCGCACCGCTTGTCAGTTCGTCCGCCAGAACCTTGCCGCTGATGGCTTCTTTGTTCTTCTGTGCGATCTCGGACAGCTTATCGTTGCCGTTGATGGATACGCGGATGTGATCGGTCACTTCGAAGCCGCTCTCCTTACGCATGGTCTGGATCTTGCTGATGATCTCGTATACGAAGCCTTCCTCTACCAGTTCCGGTGTCAGGTTGGTATCCAGCACAACGGTCATCTTATTGTCCTCCTGAGATACATAGCCTTCCTTCTGTGCCATGTCGATCAGCAGATCGTCCTTGGTCAGTTCTACAGCCACGCCGTCTACGTCAAACTTCAGAGCGCCGTCTGCATTCAGTTCATCCATAGCTTCGTTGCCGTCCAGTGCAGCCAGGTGCTTCTGGATGCCGCCTAACTGTTTGCCGTATTTAGGTCCTACGGTACGCAGCTGAGGCTTGAAGGTATAGGAAGTAAAGTCACGTACGTCATCAGTGAATACCACTTCCTTGACGTTTAACTCATCCTCAATGATCTCCTGGTAGAACTCACTTAAGGTGAAGTCTGACTTGATATACATTCTGCTGATAGGCTGACGATTCTTGATAGCAGCCTCGTTACGGCATGCACGCCCCATAACCACAGCATCCAGTACATCTTCCATATCCTCTTCCAGCTTCTTGTCAATGTGATCCTTGTTCACTACCGGGAAGTCACACAGATGGATACTCTCGGGTGCATTTGCATCGTTACTTCTTACCAGGTTCTGGTAAATATCCTCTGTCATGAAGGGGATCATGGGCGCTGCTGCCTTACAGATGGTCACCAGTGCGGTGTACAGCGTCATGTAAGCATTGATCTTATCCTGCTCCATGCCCTTTGCCCAGAAACGCTCACGGCTGCGTCTTACATACCAGTTACTCATCTCATCGACGAAGTCCTGCAAAGCCTTGGCAGCCTCAGGGATACGGTACTGATCCAGATTGCTGTCTACCTCTGCAACGGTAGAGTTCAACTTGGACAGCAGCCACTTATCCATTACGGGCAGTTTGTCATATTCCAGTGTATATTTGGAAGCGTCAAAATTGTCAATATTCGCATACAGTACGAAGAATGCGTAGGTGTTCCACAGAGTACCCATGAACTTACGCTGTCCTTCCTGTACGGCCTTGCCGGAGAATCTCTTCGGCAGCCAAGGTGCGGAACTGGTGTAGAAATACCAACGGATGGCATCTGCACCGTAGGTCTCCAGTGCGTTGAAAGGATCTACAGCATTGCCCTTACTCTTACTCATCTTCTGACCGTTCTCATCCTGTACATGGCCCATAACGATAACATTCTTGTAAGGAGCCTTGTTGAAGAGCAGGGTGGATTCCGCTAACAGAGAGTAGAACCATCCACGGGTCTGGTCCACTGCCTCGGAGATAAAGTTGGCAGGGAACTGCTGCTCGAACAGATCCTTGTTTTCAAACGGATAATGATGCTGTGCAAAAGGCATTGCTCCGGAGTCGAACCAGCAATCGATCACCTCGGGAACACGCTTCATCTGCCTGCCGCACTCGGGGCAGGTGATGGTGATCTCGTCGATGTAAGGGCGATGGAACTCTACGGTCTTCGCCTTCTCATTGCCGCTCATCTTGTACAGCTCTTCACGGCTGCCGATGGAATGCTGATGTCCGCATTCGCACTCCCAGATATTTAACGGAGTACCCCAGTAGCGGTTACGGGATACGCCCCAGTCCTGAATGTTCTCCAGCCAGTTGCCAAAACGGCCTTCACCGATGGAAGCAGGGATCCAGTTGATAGTCTTGTTGTTGCGTACCAGATCATCCTTCACAGCGGTCATCTTGATGAACCAGGACTCTCTTGCATAATAGATCAGCGGAGTGTCACATCTCCAGCAGAAAGGATAATCATGCTCGAACTTCGGTGCATCGAACAGCTTGCCCTCTGCGTCCAGATCCTTAAGTACCAGAGGATCTGCATCCTTTACAAATTTACCGGCATAAGGAGTCTCTGCGGTCAGGTCACCCTTGCCGTCTACGAACTGTACGAAGGGCAGCTCGTAGTTACGTCCGATACGGCTGTCGTCTTCACCGAAAGCAGGTGCGATATGAACGATACCGGTACCGTCGGTCATGGTTACATAACCGTCGCAGGTTACGAAATGTGCCTTTTTCTTCTGCTTCTCAGCGGCATCTCCCGCACACTTGTACAGAGGCTCGTACTCCTTGTACTCCAGATCCTTACCAACATAAGTCTCCAGTACTTCGTAAGCATCCTTGCCCTCTTCTGCAAGACGTCCCAGAACCTTGTCTGCCAGTGCCTTTGCAATATAATAGGTATAACCGTCAGCAGCCTTCACCTTCAGGTAGGTCTCCTCCGGATTCACGCACAGTGCAACGTTGGAAGGAAGTGTCCAGGGAGTTGTGGTCCATGCCAGGAAATATGCATCCTCGCCCTTTACCTTGAAACGTACGATAGCGGAGCGCTCTTTGACTGCCTTATAGCCCTGTGCCACTTCGTGGCTGGACAGCGGGGTTCCGCAGCGAGGGCAGTAGGGAACGATCTTGAAGCCCTTGTACAGCAGGCCCTTGTCCCAGATAGTCTTCAAAGCCCACCACTCGGACTCGATGAAGTTGTCATCATAGGTAACATAAGGGTTATCCATGTCAGCCCAGAAACCAACGGTACGGGAGAAATCTTCCCACATTCCCTTGTATTTCCAGACGCTCTCTTTACATTTGTCAATGAAAGGTGCCAGACCGTATTCCTCGATCTGCTCCTTGCCATCCAGGCCCAGCAGCTTCTCAACTTCCAGCTCTACGGGAAGTCCGTGGGTATCCCAGCCTGCCTTACGGGGAACCATATATCCCTTCATGGTACGGTATCTGGGGATCATATCTTTGATGGTACGGGTCTCTACATGACCGATGTGAGGCTTACCGTTAGCGGTAGGCGGTCCGTCGTAGAAGGTATAGGTTTCGCCTTCCTTACGATGCTCCATACTTTTTTTGAAAATGTTGTTGTCTTCCCAGAATTTCTCGACAGCTTTCTCACGGTCTACGAAATTCAGGCTTGTGGGTACCTGCTTGTACATAGTGCGCTTCCTTTCTTTTCTTATTACAGCATCATACTATTCAGCGCCTCATTCACAAAATCGCATCTTCGATGCTTTCCTGAATAGTATCAAAAATAGCTCCGTCCCGTAACAGGACGAAGCTCATGCATTCGTTAACCACCTCTTACAACATACTTCCCATATGATTCCACATGTGTAATCTCACAGGAGTGATATGCTTCCCGGTAACGGCGGGATTCCGTTCAGAACTACTGACCTGGGCTTTTGTTCTGACAGCTCAGAAGTGATTTTCACGATTCCCTTACTCGCACCGATCTCTCACCATCACCGGCTCGCTTTGCCTTTCTGCGGAAAAGTTACTCTCTTCGTCAATGCATTTTTGATATACCGCTATTATATATCTCATTTTTTTGCGTTGTCAAGCCGGATGTTGAGATTTGCCTATAAAGCTTTTATTTCTTGCTTTTCCGACATTTATTTCATATAATTATCTTAATACTGATATGTGTACCGATCTTATCGGAAGGGACAGGGAATTCTATGGAAAATACACAGAAAAAAAGCGGCAGTAAAATATCATATACTCTGCAGACCATCGGACTGCTTCCTTTACTGGCGCTGGGAATTGCGATGTTGTTTTTCACTTCCCAATGGTTCACAAAAACTATGTATCAGGAAGTGGAACGTGAATTGTATGATGCCACGAAAAGTGCCACTACACTTCTGAACGCTGCCTATCCCGGCGATTATCACCTGGAGGGAGATGTTGCTTATCTTCTGTATAAAGGAGAGACGGATATCACCAGGGACTATTCTCTTCTGGATCAGTTCAAAGAGGATACCGGACTGGACATCACCCTGTTCTATCAGGATACCCGCATTCTGACGACCCTGTATAATGCCCAGGGCGAACGCATCGTCGGTTCCGGTGCTCCCGATATTGTGATCCGGGATGTTTTGAACACCGGCGAAAACCATTTCTACACCCATACCCTCATCAACGGCAAAGCTTATTTTTCCTACTATATACCTCTGCGCAATCAGGACGGCAGCGTCGTCGGAATGCTTTTTGTGGGCAGACCCAGTGAAACAGTCTCCCTATCCATTCAGAATTACGTCTATCCGCTGACGTGGCTGATCATCGGTTTTGTGGCTCTTGTGACTGTCTGCATTTATTTTTACACCAGAAAATTCGTGGCTGTATTACTCCATATCCATAGCTTCCTGTCGGAAGTAGCCTCCGGGAATCTGAACGCCACACTGGATCATTCCGTAACAAATCGTAGTGATGAATTAGGGGATATCGGCCGCTGTGCCCTGTCCATGCAGCGCTCTCTTCGTACCATGATCGAGCAGGATGCCCTGACCGAGCTGTACAACCGCCGCAGCGGAGATAAAAAGCTGCGTCAGGTCTTCGAGGAGGCCAGATCCTTCCGCCGTTCTTTTGCGCTCGCCATCGGAGACATTGACTTTTTCAAAAAGGTTAACGATACTTACGGTCATGAATGCGGGGATGCCGTACTGAAAAATGTTTCTGCCCTGCTGAAGCAGCATATGTGGCGCCGTGGCTTTGCCGCGCGTTGGGGCGGTGAGGAATTTCTACTGGTATTTGAAAATGTAGATCTTGCAGAAGCACGGAAACAGCTGGAGCTTCTCATGGACAAAATCCACGAACTGGATACGCTCTATGAGGGGCAGCACGTAAAAGTAAATATGACCTTCGGTCTGATCTGTGACCCCGACAAAGATATTCATGCATTATTAAAAGAAGCTGATGAGAAATTATATATCGGTAAGACAAACGGTCGTAACCAGGTGGTATCTTAACCCGGTTACGACCGTTTGTTATTTGTTTCTGATCTTGTTATCTTTAACCTTGCAGGCATTCCGGATTCAACAGGAAATCATAAATATTGATTGTCAGAATACCATATTCATCATAATATGGCTGCACAATATCTTTTGTAATGACAATTTTCTTAAAAGAGTCATCAATCTTCCGGAACGGTCGGATTTCCTGCGTCCGCTTTGCCTCATCCGGAAGCGAATATGCTGATTGAATGTAATATCTGGCAGAGCCCAGATTGCATACAAAATCCACTTCCAGTTGTCTGCGGTTCACCTTTCCTTCCGAATCTTTTTCTGCGATAGGAACAACACCTACATCCACACTATATCCCCGCATCCGGAGTTCATTGTAGATTACATTTTCCATGGAATGTGTCTGCTCCAACTGCCGGAAATTAATTCTGGCATTCCGAAGCCCCAAATCAGAAAAATAATATTTCTTAGGAGTCTCTATATATGCCTTTCCCTTAATATCATAACGCTGTGCTGACTCTATCAAAAAAGAATCTTCAAAGTAATCCAGATATTTCTTTATGGTTGCAGAAGTAATTTTAGATTTCTTCATGGTTTTAAAAGTATTCTTTAGTTTTTCCGGATTGGTCAACGAACCGATCGCAGAGGAAAGAATATTTAGCAGATCTTCCAATTCCCCAATATTCTTTATACGATTCCGTTTCGTAATATCACGGATATAAATTTCGTTAAATAAATTCTGCAGCGCTGTTGCTTTATCCCCGGTACCATCCCGCAGAACCACTAATGGAATTCCACCGTAAAACATATATTCAGATAACCCGGTATATTTATCTCCGTTATAAACAGACATAAATTCAGCAAAGCTGAGAGGGTACATATGAATTTCATCACCCCTGCCTGCAAATTCCGTAGCAATATCCCTTGACAACAGTTTTGCATTACTTCCCGTCACAAACACATCAATATTCTCTTTGCGAAGGTATCCATTCAAAACAGCCTCAAAACAATCCAGCATCTGAATTTCATCCAACAGCAGATAATATATTCCCTCTCCTGTGGTTTTCGACCGGATATATGCCATAAATTTCTCCGGATCCACACCTCGCTTTTCCTTCTCGATCTGAATAAGACTTTCGCCGATCAGGTAAAGATCGTCCGCAGAATCAAAGGCAAACCGTATGATATGGTCTGCTTCCACACCGGAATCCAGCAAATGATGATAGAAAATATTATTCAGCAGATAAGACTTACCACATCTTCGAATACCGGTAATCACCTTGATTAATCCATTGCTCTTTCTTTTTATTAACTTTTCCAAATAGAAATCTCTGCGAATATCCATATATTTTCTCCCCGGAATAGATTTTTGCAACTGGTTGCACTTTTCTATTCTATTATATGGATAATTTAACTGAAAATCAATATACTTGCTTCATTTTTGGAAAAGATTTTTGCAAATGGTTGCACTTTTCTATTCTAAATTGTAAATAAACAAAGTAATTATTGTTCCATCTGTCTGCCCAGGAAGCCCGCTGCGGACTGCGCCAGCTTCTGTTCCACTTCTCCCATTTTGCTCTTCCCGTCGTTTTCCAACAGGATCACACTTCCGATGATATCCCCTTCGCAGATGATCGGTGTGATCAGCTGCCATGCATAGTCCACAGCAATGTCTTCCGCAATGTTGACGTAGTTGCGGTCTCCTTTTGCAGCGATCACAGTCTCTCTGTTATTGATCTTCTCCTCCAGCTGACGGCTTACTGCCTTATTGAGCAGCTGCTTACAGCCACCGGAGACGGCGATGAACTGGTCTCTGTCCGCGATCAATGTGGCATGTCCCGACACCTGTGCCAGGCTTTCCGCATACTGTTTGGCAAATGTGGTCATCTCTCCGATAGGAGAATATTTTTTCAGGATGACCTGCCCCTCTCTGTCGGTGAAGATCTCCAGCGGGTCGCTCTCCCTGATGTGTAACGTGCGTCGGATCTCCTTCGGGATCACGATACGTCCCAGGTCATCTATTCTTCTTACAATTCCGGTTGCTTTCATCATTTTTTCCTCCATGACATATTGCGTAAGATAAATCATCATCTCGCATTACTAATCATTAACGTTGCAGTTAGTATGCGAAATGCAGGAAAAAATATACTTTAAATTGCCAGATACACCGTCATTCAGCAGCGCCATTGCTGGCATCCATTCAATTTTTACTCTTGCATTATCGAATTTTTCCATTCTCAATCAGACTGTTTCGTACTGTATTTTCCTTATTTCTATGTTACACTTATTCTGTTTACGACAAATTTTTTATGGGAGTGTTTAAAACTATGAATCACAAAAATAATAACAGAAGTTCATTTTCCGGCAAGATCGGTTTCGTCCTGTCGGCTGCCGGAGCATCCGTAGGCTTAGGCAATATCTGGCGTTTCCCGTATCTGGCAGCCAAATACGGCGGCGGCATCTTCCTATTGATCTATATTATTCTGGCGCTTACCTTCGGTTATACCATGATCGTGGCGGAGACTTCACTGGGACGCATGACAGGTAAAAGTCCCGTGGGTGCCTTTCATACCTTCGGGAAGTCCAAATGGCTGTCCTTCGGTGGATGGATCAACGCTATTATTCCTATTCTGATCGTTCCTTATTATTCCGTCATCGGTGGATGGGTGATCAAATATCTGGTGGAATATGCCAAGGGTCACGGACATGATCTGGCAGCGGACGGTTATTTTTCCACGTTTATTTCCAATGGTGTCTCTACAGAGCTGTGCTTTATCGTATTCGCTCTATGTACTCTGGGAATCATCTACGCCGGTGTCCGCAACGGTATCGAGCGTGTATCCCGCATTATGATGCCGATCCTGGTAGTGCTGTCCGTGGTCATCACAGTCTATTCCGTTACCAGACCGGGCGCGCTGAGCGGCGTGAAGTATTTCCTGATCCCGAATCTAGCGAATTTTTCCTGGATGACAGTCGTAGCTGCCATGGGGCAGATGTTCTACTCTCTGTCCATTGCCATGGGTATTCTCATCACCTTCGGCTCTTATATGAAAAAAGATGTTTCCATCGAAGGCTCCACCAAAAATGTAGAGATCTTCGATACCGCCATTGCTATCATGGCAGGTCTGATGATCATTCCCGCCGTGTTCGCATTCTCCGGTGGAGATCCCGATACCTTACAGGCTGGTCCTTCCCTGATGTTCATCACACTTCCCAAGGTCTTCGACAGCATGGGAATGGGCACCTTCGTAGGTATTCTGTTCTTCGTACTGGTACTGTTCGCAGCCATGACCAGCTCCATTGCACTTACCGAAAGTGCTGTGTCTACTTTCGAGGACGAGCTTGGCTGGGGTCGTAAAAAATCTACCTTGATCATGGGTGTGATCATGCTGGCACTGGGAACGTTATCCTCACTGGGTTACGGACCGCTTGGTACTGTGAAGATCATCGGCATGCAGTTCCTTGATTTCTTCGATTTCCTGACCAACTCCGTGATGATGCCTATCGCTGCCATCACCATCTGTCTGCTGGTATCCCGCGTCATTGGAGTAAAGGCTGTGGAAGAAGAAGTCATGCACGGAGAAGCCGCTTTCCGCCGCAAAAAGATATTCAATTTCATGATCAAATATCTCTGCCCGGTATTTGCTGCCATTATTTTATTAAGTTCTGTAGCAAATGCATTTGGACTTATTTCTATGTAAGATGCCAGGGTCATAAACAAACCCCCACGCTGTGCTCGCACAGGCGTGGGGTTCTTGTTTCATGACCCGCTCCGATATTCGCATAAAAGGGAAGCGTCAGCTTCACGATATAATGAGCGCAAGAGAGCCAACATGCTTGCATGATTGGCGAACGGCGAATTTGATCATGATAGTTGCGAAGCAACGTTAAGCACCGAAGGTGCGAATCATGATATAATGAGCCTCATGGAAAAACAAGCGGCTGCGAAGCAGACATTTGTTTTTCTGGGCTCATTAGCGAACGAATATCCTGCGAAGCAGGATGTGGAGTGCGATAGCACAAATTCGTGAGCTTATGATATACTAATCACTCGTCCTGTCTCCGCATTTATTCTATGCGAAATCGAGATTACCGTTCTTCCTTCCGAAGCCCTCTTCAGTGCCTGCAGCACCTCTTCCTCGGTCTGGGCATCCAGATTTGCCGTAATCTCATCCAACAGAAGAAGCTTCGGCTTCGCCACGGCAGCTCTGGCAATAGATAACAGCTGCCACTGTCCCTGGGAGAAAATCTCCTGGGTACAGGGAGTGTCATACCCTTTTTCCAGCTGCTCTATCGTTGCATCCAGTCCCGCAATTCTTGCGGCCTCCCGTACCTCTTCCATAGGAAACGAATCGTCATACAGCGTGATCTGATCCTTCACGGTACCGGGTACTCTGTGAAAAGTCTGCTCCACATAGCCGTACAGGCTGCGCTTTTCATGTTCCGGAATCTGAAAAGCATCTCTTCCCTGAATCAGCACTTTACCCTCTCCCGGCTGATAGAGTCCCAACAACAGTTTGAAGACCGTACTCTTCCCTGCACCGGTTCTGCCCGACAGAGTGACCTGTTCTCCGGGATACACTTGAAAATTTAGATCCTGCAAAATCTTACGGTCATCATCCCCATAGCCAAAGGTCACGTTTTGCAGCTCTACAAAAGGATTTTCCGGTCTACTCTGGAGTTCTGCTCGTTTTTCCCCGGAATTTCTCTCCGGCAATTCCTCCAGCGCATAGAATTCATTGATCCGGTGCACGCCCGCAATGGCGGACTGAATCGTCTGAATCTCCATACCCAGACTCTCCACAGGAGTAAATATCTGGGAGATATAGTTAATCACCGCTACCGCTGTACCGGCAGACATACCGAACAATGTCAGCACCTTTGCATTACCGGAGGCAGAAAATAGCATCACAACCGCCACCACGATAGCATTCAGGATCAAAATCACCGGGGAATAAATGGCATCATAAAAATTCGTGTGATCTACCGCGCGGTAGCTCTCCGCAATATATTCATCATACCGCTGCTCCATGTAGCGCTCTTTTCCCAGCGTATGAATGGTGCGGATATTGTGCAGCGTCTCCGGCACATGTCCGGAGGCTCTGCCCACAGCACGACGGTTCTCGATCTGGGCTTTCAGCATGTTTTTCTGCACCGTCCGGGTGAACCAGTACAGAAATGGCAGCAGAATCAAAAGTACGATCGCCAGTCCTCTGTTTTTTAACCAGATCACCACCAGGATACTTATAATCTTACAGGCATCGGCGAACATGCTGATGATTCCGGAGGTAAACAGGTTCTCCACCGTATCCACATCTCCTACAAACCGGGATACGATAGTACCGGGCTCCTGCTTCGTCAGTTCCCCTGCCGTCAGGTTCGTATATTTCTCCATCATGCTACTCCGCAGTGCATGAGTGATCTTCTGACCGAAGACCGTCAGCAGACCTTCCCGAAGGCTTTCGGTCAGACCGGTGAGCACCGTAAAAGCAAAATATAGTATCACCATTGCAACCGGAACTGTGTTTCCTGCGGTGATCGTATCCACAATACTTCCGAGGATCCAGGGAGGCAGAAGCGCGGTTACGATGGCACCTGCGACTGCCACCACGATTCCCAGTGACAGCCCTGCATAGCCTGTCACCGTCTGCCGGATCACGCTGCGGACATTTTTCACATTCTGCCTCTTATTTTTCTGCATCTGTTTATTTTTCTGCATGATCCGAACCTCCCTCCTGCGTACTGTGTGCATCAGCGCCATCCGCCTGTGCTTCATACAGTCTCGCATACTCCGGGAACTTTTCAAGGATCTGTTCGTGGGTTCCCGCGGTCACTTTTCCATCCTCCATCCACAGCACCTGATCCATTTCGGGGAACAGATACAGTCTATGGGACAACAGGATCACGATACTGTCTGCTGCCAGCTTCCGCAGATTGACAAAAACCGTTTCCTCCGTCTTACGATCCAGTGCGGAAAAAGGATCGTCCAGGATCAGCACGGGCCGTTTATGGCACAGGGTTCTCGCCAATGCCAGACGTTGTGCCTGTCCACCGGAGAGCCGGACGCCGCCATTTCCCACAATGGTGTCCATACCCTCTTCCATCTCTGCCACTTCACCGTCGAAACAGACTGCCTTCAGATACTTCTCCGGATCGTCATCATCGCCCAGCAGTATATTGTTACGGACACTGTCATTGAACAGCTCCGGATCATGTCCCAAATATCCTATCATGCCGGTGCGCTCCGCTTTGGTCATCTCAGATAATTCTTTGCCGTGGAAACGTATCCTTCCTTCGTAAGGGTATTCACAGAGGAAGGTCTTACCCAATGTGGACTTACCACACGCCACTGCTCCGGTGACACCGATGATCTGTCCCGGGAAAGCGGACAGATTGAAGTCCTCATATATCTTCTCTCTGCCGGGATAAACAAAGCTTACATGAGATACTTCCAGCATTCCCGGCTTCTGTACCAGGCTGTCGTCCTCATAAGTGTCTTCCTTCATCAGTGGTTTGATACGCTTCCAGGAGACCTGGGCTTTATGTACCGCATTGAATAATTTTGCTGCGTGAGAAGATTTCACGGCTAACTTCAAAAAACAGGATAAAAACGTGGTAAAGGCTGCCACATCCCATGTTTTCCAACCGTTTCCCAGCACATTTCTGCTGCCGAAATACAGGATAAACAGTACGCCTGTCATGGAGATGATCCGGTACAGCGGTGGGAACGCAGTACTCCAGATATTAGCCTTCACAGCGGATTTCTCATAATCGGTAAGATTCACTTCATAGGCCTGCTTCCGCTCTTCCTCTCTGCCATAGACACGGTAAGTAACTGCATTGGTGGCCCTGTCCAGGGTTGCAGCGCTTAAATCTCCGGACTTTTCCTTATAAGCTGCTCCGGTACGCTGCACGTTACGCTTCATCTTCTCCGCCAGCACATAAGATATCGGTAAAAACAGCATGCCTAAAATTGCCAGCCGCCAGTCATAGAATAACAACATTCCCACATATGCCGCCAGTGCCACACCGGTATCGAAGATCTCTGTGGTAAATTTCCGCATCCCCTCCGCACAGTCATCCACATCCAGGATTGCCTTGGTCATGACATTTCCGACACCCTCTTCTTCCAGTTCGGCACGGCTTCTGTGCACCAGGCTGCTGTACAGGATCTCTTTCATGTCACGATTCACATTATTAGCAAATCGTCTGACATAAAAACGTTTGATATAACGGGAGATCTGCACAATGGCAATAGATATCACATACGCGGTCACCAGCACCAGCATATTCCGGTATCCGGCGTTCCCACCCAGAATGTCCACCAGGCATCCCGTCATCTGCCCCTCATACCAGGGTCCCGCCAGAAGACCCACATTGTAGATCAGACCGGAGATTGTTACCGCCAGCAGCACAGGCCACTGGGTTTTGAAATAATACAGGATCTGATCCTTTTTCGCTGCCTCAAATATCTGTTTCATCCTCTCCGGCTCCTTCTTCCACACATTTTGCCACATTGACAAATCCTGCCCTTCTCACAGCATCCATAAATTCTGCCTCTTTCCTCAGCACTATATAAAAAGATGTACTATCCTCTAGTTTAGATAATAGTACATCTTTTTTACCTGTCAATGTATTTGTATTGGCTCACTTGCGCTCATTAAATCATAATCTCAGGCCTTCAGAATCTCCGACAGGTTCCGCTGGATCCCGGCCGCCACATCCGGTTTATTCATGGAATAGACATGGATATGTTTTACGCCGTTCGCCAACAGGTCGATGATCTGATCGGTGGCATAGGCAATGCCTGCCTGTTTCATGGCTTCCGGGTTATCTCCGAAGCGGTCCACAATATTTTTGAAACGTTCCGGTACGTTGCAGCCAGACAGTTTTACCGCATTTTTCACCTGTACGCCACGGGTGATAGGCATGATACCCGGTATAATCGGTACGGTAATGCCCGCTTCTCTTACACGGTACATAAAGTTAAAGAAGATATTGTTGTCGAAGAACATCTGGGTCGTCAGGTATTCGCAACCGGCATCCACCTTCTGTTTCAATCCCTGAATATCCGCATTTTTGTTAGCAGAATCGGGATGAACTTCCGGATAGCAGGCTCCACCCACGCAGAAATCTCCGTTCTCCTTAATAAATCGCACCAGATCGGAAGCGTGCATAAAATCCATAAATACTTCTCCGTCGAAATCCTTCGGAATGTCTCCTCTCAGAGCCAGAATATTCTCGATCCCTGCTGCCTGCATTTCTGTAAGAGCTGCGCCGATACTGCTCCTGTCAGCACAGACACAGGTCAGATGCGCCACGGTAGGCACATTGTGTTTTTTCTGAATCTCTCCTGCCAAAGCAATAGTATGCCCCTTGGTGCTGCCGCCGGCACCATAAGTCACGCTCATATAAGCAGGCTGCAATGCCGCAATCCCCAGTGCTGCTGCTTCCACATTTCCGAAATCCGTGCTCTTCTTCGGAGGAAATACTTCAAAAGAAATCGTTGCTGTATCTTTATTCAAAATATCTCTGATCTTCATACAATCTGCTCGCCTTTCCATCATCCACATACTTCCCGTCTGCGTAATTACCCTTTGTTTTCCCGCAAAAAGATCGGCAGGAAATCCTGTTTTTCCTCTTCCTTAGTCTCACTCTCTGCGATGACATTCCGGATATTCTGCATCCGCTTATCCAGTGCCGCACTCTGCTGTGCACAGTCATACAGCTCATCCTTTAAGAACTTTGCCTGACTCTCCGGGATGTTTTTCTTATACTGCAGCTTGTGCTCCAGGCTCGCCCAGAAGTCCATGGCTATGGTGCGGAACTGCACCTCCACATAGACCAACTTCTTCGTATTCTGTAAAAAGATCGGCACCTGCACGATCAGATGAAGGCTGCGGTAACCGCTCTCCTTGGGATTCTTTATATAATCCTTGCGCTCGATCAGGGTAATGTCATCCTGGCGCAAAAAGCTCTCCGCCAGCTCATATATATCATCCGGAAAAGAGCAGATGACCCGGACACCGGCGATGTCACGGATATTCTCCTCAATGCCTTCCAGCGTCATGGGAATATTTTTCCGGCGGATCTTCCTAAGAATACTGTCGTAGGACTTCACTCTGGTCTTGATGCCCTCGATAGGATTGCGGTCATATTCCAGGGAATACTCCTGATTCAATACTTTAAATTTCGTCTCTATCTCCATGATGGCACACTGATAATAAGACATCAGCTCGTCCATGGGGCGCTTATTTTTCTCGATCAGATCCAAAAACTCGTCTGAGAGTAAATGCTGTTTCAAAAATCTGCCTCTGATGGTATCCATTTTCTATTCCTTTTATCCTACAGCTTTTTCAGTACATTATGCATAAGGCCCAATTCCTTTCTATAAGGCCTTTCCTAAAATTTTCTTCCAAAATGTATTATATCTTACAATAGTTACTGCCACAACCATATTTTTCAGTCAGGCATAACAAAAAACAGTCCCCTTGCTCAGAAATACAAAGGGACTGTCTGTTGCGTATATTGATTCAATGATAGCTTAGATGGTAGATGCGATGATCTGCATCTTGCCCTGTAGCTCTACCTTTCCATAACCGTCGGGCAGGATCAGGTGATCGCCCTTTTTTAAATGAGTACCGTTCAGGGTGCCTTCTCCTTCTACCACACTCATGAGGACAAAGGGCTTATCCTGCCAGGTCTCTACACGATGCTCCACATCAATACGGTATACGGTGTAGTAAGGGCACTGGATCAGCTGCTGAATGGCATCATCCTTCTTCTCGGTGTGGACTACACTGTTCTCTGCGGATTTGGCGGGAACCGTGATGACATCAATGCTCTGGGCGATGTGCAGCTGTCTGGGCTTGCCGTTGCTCAGTCTGTCATAATCATACACACGATAAGTAATATCGCTGCTCTGCTGGGTCTCTAACAGAAGAGTTCCGCCCTTGATGGCATGTACGGTACCGGGATCGATCTGGATGAAATCCCCGGGCTTAATGGGGATCTCACGGATGAATTCCTTCCATCTGCCTTCATGGATCATTTTCTCCAGCTCTTCCTTCGTCTTTGCATTATGTCCGACTACCAGCGTAGCGTTCTCCTTACAATCCAGGATGAACCAGCACTCGGTTTTACCCAGGGATCCGTTCTCATGTACCTTCGCATATGCATCATCCGGATGTACCTGGATACTGAGGTCGTCCTTCGCATCAATGATCTTGATGAGCAGCGGAAAACGGTCCATTCCCGTATCACCAAACAGCTCAGGATGCTTCTCCCACAGCTCGGACAGCTTCATTCCTTTATAAGCTCCATTTCTCACGGTACCGTCTCCGTTAGGATGTGCGCTGATTCCCCAGCACTCCCCAATGTCATCACCCTCAATGGGATAACCAAATTCTCTGTTCAACCGGGTACCACCCCAGATATTGTGGGTACATACCGGCTCTAAAAATATAATATCTTTATTCATGTTTCCTGTTCCTGCTTTCTTAGAATCTGTTCCCGATACATTTTTATATATACTAATAACTCAACGTTTCGGTGCTGTCAATCATTTCGCATCATTTTCCTCCCGCACACCGGATACGATCAGTGACACCAGATAGAATTCTGCCCGGTCCTCCACATGGGTTTCCGTCAGTTCCACACGTACCCGATGTTCCCCATAAGGCAGGTGTTCCGCCACCGTTGTCAGTTCCATTTTGTCTCCCCAGGTTTCATCGAAGGTTCCGTCCAATGTACATGCTGTCTGCGGATCTCCATCCACCACTGCTGTGGCGATGGGTGCCGGTCCTTCTTTCACTCTGCGGTACTGCACGGCCACACCGGTTCCCCGGAAAGTGAACTCCAGATAAGCCCCTTTTTCACCGCCACTCCATCCGTTACGGAAAATATCCGTGATGTCTCTCTGCGGTGTCATATCTTCTTCAAAACCACTCTTCCCCGGTGTGGAATTAAAATATTGCAGTCTCACGCAGTGCTCATAGGCATTCTCTGTCAGCGGTGCCGGGAAAATCTCCTGCTGTTCTTCCGTCTTATCATGGATTACCTTTTCCAGGAAATTCGTGATCACAGATGCCATGAATTCATGACCAAGATCATTGGGATGGAGAAAATCTGCTGTAATCTTCTCTGCCGGCAGTTTTCCTGCCGCCACAGCGGGATAGATGCTGTTCTGCATACTGATGCAGGGCAGATCATAATGTCTCCCGATCTGTGCGTGATAGTATGCCGCACTTTTGCCGGTGTCGTAATAGACACTGTGCAAAAGCACCATGGCCGGCTGACTGCTGCTGCCGTAGATCTGACGTACCAGTCCCTCATACGTCTCCATATCATGGGGTGTACTGTGATCATTTACGGAGAATTCCACCATGACCAGATCCGGCAGTCTGCACAGCAGGTCCTCCTGCACTCTCGCCGCTCCGAACTGGGAATTGGTAGCTCCGATCCCGGCATTCACATAGTCAAACTCCGTGTTCGGAAAAATCTTCCGTAGCCACGCCACCGTTCTCGCTGCATAGCACTTCCCGGGCTCCGTCGCTGCGAATCCCTGCGTAATGGATCCACCGATGAATCCCACCGTCAGTCTCTCCCCTTGGGCTGCCCTGTTCAGGAAGTTCTTCAGCCGCGTCAGATTCCCCCGGTTCAGTATACCTGCCTCTTTATCAATAACATTTCCCGCACTTTTTCGGTTTTCATATATACTGTTATCTACAGTGTAATACCGTTTTGCTTTATTTTTCAGTGTCTTGCCGATCCGGAAGATCTCCTCCGGCCGGTATCCTCGGGATTCCAGATAATAAATACCACTGTATAATTTGATGGATACCTCAGGATATTTGTCCCCGATCATGGCTTCGAACATGATCATGATATGACCGATCTTCTCCGCCGCAGGCTCCATATTGTTATCCAAAAGCAGCAGGAACTCATCCTTCTTCACATGGCACACCATCTCCTGTCCCTTCATATGTTTGTGAATATGGGTTCCCAGATGGTATATCAGGCTGGTCAGCTCTTCTTCGCTCATTTTCCCGGAGATTTCATCATAATCCCGGATCCCCAGGAACACTTCCGCATATTGTCCGTCCTGCCAGGGCAGAATCTGTTCCAGTTTTGCGGAAAAACTTTCCGGGGTCTCCATTCCTGCAATGACCGGTTCCGGCTTCTCTGTATCCTTTTCCTGCTCCCGAACAATTCCTGCTCCTTCTTCACGGTTCAGATAGCTTTCCATCATGCGCGTCATAGTAGACAGAATTTCACTTTCTGATTCTGTCCACTGGCGTCCTTTATAATATTTCTCCAGCTCCTGCCAGAGACCGGTCTCCCGGTCTGTTCCTTTCCGGTCTGAAGTATAATCGACATAATTATAGTTCTTGTCGTACACGCTGAATGCATTTTTGCCGCTTCGTTTTACACGATACAGTGCCTGATCCGCTTTTTGATACAGCTCCTCATAAGAGGAGGCATCCTCCGGATACCGGGAGATTCCCATACTTAAGGTCACTCTCCTGCCGGACAAGTGGATCCGTTCTGCCATCCGTGAGATCCGCTCCGCCGTCTCTATGGCATGCTGACCCGCATTTTCCCCACGGCAGAATACACAGAATTCATCACCACCGATACGGCCCGCATAATCCTCCAGTCCGGTACTGATCAAAATCGCATTGGCAATTTTGATCAATACTTCATCACCGTATAAATGTCCGCAAGTGTCATTGATCGTTTTAAAGTCATCAATATCAATGATGAGAAAAGCTCCTTCTATGTCATCGGCCTGCCGGATATGCTTTTCCACCAGCTTACGCATTTTCGCCTTATTGTACAGGTCTGTCAGGGAGTCCCTCTCTGCCTTCTGCTCCAGCAGCTCCTGGTTCTTTTTTTCTCCCGTAATATCAAGTGTCTTCCCCATGATCTTATATGGCTTATGGTCCTTATCATAGACCGGAATCCCGACATAACGGAACCAGATAAATACCGATTCATCGCTGACTTGTCTGACCTCATAGGAAATATGCTCATCTCCGCGGTCCATGGCCTCACAGAAGGCATCAAAAACCGACCAGTCATCCGGATGTACAAATCCCCATTTGTGCATCTGCTCCTGATAATTTTCGATGACCATATTGGTTGTGCTCCATTTTCCCCCGAGCTTTCTGGAAAGCACATATTTTTTTGTTGCAATTTCATACTCCCACAGCGCACAGTCGGAATTGTCCTCTGTAATCTTCCTCCTGATACGTTCTTCTGCCAGCTCTTTTTCCAGTTCTTCGATCCTGGCATATAATTCCTCATTTTCCTTCATACGCTGTCTCCAAAACCGCAAAAGACCCGCTCTCCGCGGGTCCTTTGTATTATCGTCTTCCTTCTTCCGTATCGCTTGTGCTGACCACGCTGTGTTCTTTGATATAGTCGACCACTTCATCAATGGTCGTGAATGCCAGTCCTACATAGCTGTCTGCTGCGCCATAATAAATGGCGATCCTGCCGCTCTCGGAATCATGGATGGTAGCACAGGGGAAGCATACATTAGGTACAAATCCTCTCTCCTCATACCACTCTTCGGGAGTCAGGAGAAAATTCTCACATCGATATTTTACGATGGACGGGTTGTCAATATCCAGGATCGCTCCACCGATGGAATAGACATAACCGTTACAGGTTCCACTCACACCATGATAGAACAAAAGCCATCCTTCGGAGGTTTCAATGGGAGCTGCTCCTCCACCGATCTTCAGAGATTCCCACCATTCGGAAGACTTGCCCATCACATGTCTGTGTTTGCCCCAGTATACCATATCCGGGCTCTCACTGACAAAGATGTCACCGAAGGGAGTATGTCCACTGTCGGAAGGGCGGGACAGCATCATGAAATTACCGTGTACTTTTCTGGGGAACAGTACGGCGTTACGGTTAAAGGGAAGGAACGGATTCTCGATTCTGGTAAATGTCTTGAAATCCGTGGTTTTCGCAATACCAATGGCTGCGCCGTAGAAATCCTGACACCAGATGATATAGTAGGTATCTTCCACCTTTACCAGTCTGGGATCGTATGCGTAAATCGGCATGAAAGGCTTGCCCTCTTCATCTACGAACTGGATCTTATTCTTGTCAAAATCCCAGTGGATGGCATCCTTGCTGCGTCCTAAGTAGATGTAAGGAATACCGTTGACCTGTTCACCGCGGAACACGCCGATGAATTCATCGCCATAAGGCATTACCGCACTGTTAAAGATTCTGGCTACTCCTTCTACCGGGTTTCTGCCAATAATAGGGTTTTCACTATATCTCCATACCGGAGCGCCGGTATGTCCTTCCGGTTTATCCTGCCAGGGTACATTGGGTACCGCAGGGCTGATCATCTTAACCTTGCTCATTCGGGTTACCTCGTTTCTGTATTATTTATCTTGCTTCCTGTTTTAAGAACTCTTCATTTCTGCGGATGAGTTCACATCTCTGTGCCACACACTCCACGCTTCTTCCGGGATCGGAAGGGGTGTTGAATACATAATCCACAAGCTTATCTATGGTAGTAGTTGCCACATGCATACGGGTATCGCTGGATGCATAGTAGATAAAGACTTCCCCCTTCTCATTCGCGATCGCACCATTGGTAAATACTACGTTTGAAACATCTCCCACTCTCTCTTCCCCTCTGGGACCGATCAGCAGACCCGAAGGCTCTGCGATCACCCTTGCCGGGTCTTTTAAGTCCGTGGCAAAAGCATAAATGACGTAACGTAAACCGGCTGCGGTATTACGTACTCCATGTGCGATATGTATCCAACCTCTGTCTGTTTTGATGGGGGTAGCTCCCGCACCGTTTTTCGCTTCGGTAATGGTGTGATACTTCCGCAGACTGGTCATACGCTCTTCGTCGATGACTGCATGAGTGATATCATCGCACAGTCCGAAACCGATTCCTCCGCCGCTTCCGGTCTCGATGAAATCATCCATCGGTCTGGTGTAGAAGGCATATTTGCCATCTACGAATTCCGGATGTAGCACTACGTTTCTCTGCTGGGGAGAACGGAGGGTCTTTAAATTCTCCAGTCTCTCCCAGTGCTTTAAGTCTTTAGTTCTTACAATGCCTGCAGCCGCTACTGCTGCGGACAGATCATTTACGGAGGTATCCTTGCTCTCGGAGCAGAACACACCGTAGATATAACCGTCTTCATGCTTGGTGAGACGCATGTCATAGACATTAGTCTCTTCCGGGCAGGTATCATCTAACAGAATGGGATAATCCCAGAAACGGAATCCGTCGATACCGTTGTCACTCTCTGCCACGCCGAAGAAGGACTTTCTGTCGTTGCCCTCGATACGGGCTACCAGATAATACTTGCCGTTTAATTCAATGGCACCGGAATTCATGACTGCATTGATCCCCAGCCGCTCCATAAAATAGGGGTTGGTCTTAGGATTGAGATCATATCTCCAGGTCAGGGGAATATGTTCTCTGGTCAGAACCGGATATTCATAACGGTCATAAATACCGTTGTAAAAATCGGACTTTACATTTTTACGGGAAAGCAGCTTTTCCTGCTTCTCTTTTTCTATGTAATAACGTTCTAACATATCAGGTATCCTCTCTTAAAATAAATCAATTATTCTGGAATACGCCGCATGACCTCCATGCACATTCTGCCGTTATGGTAGGGGCATTTCCAGGGCTCCACAATGGGGCGGCCGGAGTAGGGATTTCCTTCCGGATCCACTTCCCAGAACCATTCGGAACCGGCTCTCTTATCGATCACATGATCCCGGATAAATGCCCATTCCTTCTCAGCGGCTTCCAGGTACTCCGTCTTCTCCGGCTCTTTTTCGTAGCCGTTTAAGAAACCGATCACGGTCTCCGCCTGTACCCACCAGACTCTGTGTACATTCACGACACCTCTGTCACATTCGTTTGCCAGGGAATGACCGTCGAATGCCACCTTATAGATTTCTGCGGTCAGGTCTTTAGTGATGGCATACATCTTCTGGGTCAGTTCCGGATCATCCAGAACCTTGCAACCTCTGTCGATCAGCCATGCGGTCTCGATGTCGTGACCGTAGGAATGCAGATCCAGAATACTGTTATAATGCTTGTCAAAAAATACTTCCTGTCTGTGGAGTTCCGGATTATAAACCTTCTCAGCGAAGACATCCATGATCCACAGAAGGCGTCTGCGCACTTTTTCATCCCCGGATACCCGGTACAGTTCAGTATAGGCTTCGAAGACATGGAGCAGAGTGTTCATTGTCTTATCTGCCAGCACACCGTTCTCCGACAATTTCTCGTTGGATTCGGGCTTAAAATCTCTGGTGAAAGCTTCCAGATATCCCACCTCATCCATACAGGTGGTCTCGATCAGGGTAAACAGCTTTTTCGCCAGTTCCAGGGCTTCCGCATCCCCGCTGGCCTCATAGTAAGAGGACAGCGCATAGATGCAGAATGCCTGATTGTAGGTATGTTTTGTGGTATCCTTCGGGGTTCCGTCATAGTTTAAGGACCAGTAGATACCGCCGTATTCTTTGTCCAGGCAATGATCTTTCAGGAAAGCGTATCCGTGCTTTGCCTCATCAAGCAGACTTTCGTCTTTTAACAGTGTATATGCATTGGAGAAGAACCAGGTGATCCTGCTGTTCAGGATACAGCCTTTTTCCGCTTTTCTGTCCAGCTTCAGATCATAATCCAGGTAGCCGTAATAGCCACCGAATTCGTTATCCCGCATGCCTTTCCAGAAGGGAATGATCCCCTCTGTCAGGTGATTTTTAATTTCTTCCCGCATTTTCATTGTTTCCGTGTTCATCATGTTCCGCACTCTCCTTTGTATTAACCTTTGACAGCGCCGGAAGTGATTCCACTGTAGATCTGTTTCTGACAGAGCAGGAATACGATCAGGGCAGGCAGCAGAGACATCAGTACACCTGCACAGATCAGATTGTATTTGCTGCCAAGAGGTCCGGTGAAGGTATACAGGGAGGTTGCAACCACACCCAGAGTCCTCTTGTCCTGCAGATACAGACTGGCGCAATAATATTCATTATACACGCCTACGCCCTTAAGTACCATGGAAGTCACGATAGCGGGCTTCAAAAGCGGAAGAATGATCTTCCAGTAAATGGTAAAGTAGGAAGCTCCGTCGATAAATGCGGATTCATCCAACGATACCGAGATGTTTTCCATGAACTGGATGAAGATGTAGATGGAGATAACATCCGTACCCATACTCATAATGATGTAACCATACAGATGGTTGATAAATCCGAGGTTACTCATGATCTGGTATACAGAGACCTGCATGGCAATTCCGGGAAGGAGGGTTGCGAACAGGAACAGGCTGCGGATCAGTCCGTTGCCGGGGAACTTGAAACGGTTCAGTACATAAGCAAGCTGTGTTCCCACCAGGATGGATCCTAACAGTACGAATACCAGGATGATCGCTGAGTTGATATAGGCTCTGCCCATATTGGCACGGTTAAATGCATCAGTAAAGTTCTGGAAGTTCAGCCAGCTTTCCGGCAGGGTCATAACATTGGTGCTCTGATATTCTGCATCGGTCTTGAATGCTGTGATGACACAGGATACGATGGGCAAAAGTGCCACAAATGAGAAGAATACCAGACTGAAATACTTAATTATGATCCAGATGACAGCGCCTGCACTGTAATGTTTGTGGTTGGTTTTCATCTTTGCCATCTTACACCGCCTCCTTCTTCCATCTTGCTTCTCTTCTGAGACGTTTTCTTCTGGTGTATTCCTCATTGTCCGCATCAGAGCTTCTAAATACCAGCTTGAAGAAGAGCTTCTGTAAAATTGTTGCTGCGAAAATGATCAGCAGCAGTACCACGGCCATGGCAGATGCAAGACCTACCTGCTGGTTGGTATGTGCGATCTTATCCATCAATACAAAGTAGGTTGCGGTTCCGCCGCCGCCCTTGGTGATAACGTAAGGAGGATCGAATGCACTCAGGGAGCCTGTGATGGACAGGATCACGTTCAGCGTAACGATGGTCTTAATGCTGGGTAAGATAATATGTATAAACTGTTGGAATTTATTGGCACCGTCCAGCTCTGCTGCCTCATACATCTCGGAGTCCACGGACATGATGGCACCGATGAAGAGTACCATGTTGTTACCGTAATAACGCCATACGGAGGAAGCTACCAGAGAGATATTGTTAATGCTCTTGTCTTTCAGCCAGTACGGAAGACTTTCTAAGTTAAATCCACACCACTGTAATACGGTATCGAATACGAAACCTCTGGTGTAGAAGAATTTGAAGATAAATCCAATGGCAATTCCGCTGATCAGATAAGGGAAGAACATGAATCCCTTGAACATATTGCCAAACTTGGTCTTAAAGCTAAGAATCGTTGCCAGGTACAATGCAAGTACCAACTGTACCATTGCTCCTGCCATGTAATAAAGGCTCAGCTTCAAAGCGCTGAAGCATTCGTCTTTTTTAAATACGTCGATGTAGTTGTCAAATCCCACAAACACTCTTTTGTCTACCGGGGTAGCATATTTCATTTTATAAAAACTGAATTTTACCATCTCACCAAAAGGGAGATAGGTGAACACGAACAGCAAAAGCAGGGGAATGAACATGAAAGACAGGATGACGATAGTCTGTTGTCCGTTCCTGCTCTTTACCCATTTTTTCATGCTGAAGGGTTTTTTTGTTTTCTTCATTGTCTCTGCATTCATCGAAATACCTCCATACCCTTCTCTCTTAGATAAGAGGGAACCGGATAAAAGGTTCCCTCTCACTTCAGAAGATTAAGTTAGTCGCTTAATGTTTACTGCTTAATGAGCTTACTGGATCTCTACGCCACAGCTCTCCTGTGCGGAAGTCCACTCTTCGTTCCACTCGTCGATGATCTCATCGTAGGTCTTGGAACCGTCTGCTGCACACTCAACCAGCTCCTGCATCTTGGTCTCACCGTTGTTGTTGATGTTAAGACCACTTTCAGCATTCAGCTCGTTTAACAGATCCTCTTCGCCTTCGATCGCGGGCTCATCAACTACGAAGTCGATACCCTTGAATGCTGCGTAGAAGTCCGGTAATCTGGTATCCTTGATAGCAACGGGAAGTCCGCCACAGTCATAGGAGAAGCCGGATTCCTCAGCCATGAACTTAACGAAGCACAGAGCTGCTGCCTGATTGTCTTCGGTGGTGTTCGCATTGATACCAAAGCTGTAGTCAGGGCCTACAGAAGCTGCCTGCTTGCCGTTAGTTAAGGTGATAGGGAACGGCATGTAAGCGATATCGTCGCCATTGTCACCGGCTTCTACCATCTGAGGAACTGCCCAGGAACCAAGAACCATGCAAGCGATCTGACCGTTGTTGATCATACCCTTACAACCTTCCCAGTCGGTGGTGGAGTAGTCTTCCTCGGTAAGGCCTTCAGCAACTGCATCGTACATTACTTTGTATACGTTGTAAGCGCCTGTTCCGTCGCCGGGATCAGCAAAAGGATTAGCAGTATGTAATAACTTCTGGTTCATGTAGGTGCTGTCGCCGGTAGCACTGCCGCTGATAGCGGGATCCCACTGGCCGCCCATTGCCCAGCCTGCTGCGTAGTTGGTGTACATAGGAATGATGGAGCTGTCATATTCTTTGATCTGCTTTAATGCTGCGATGAAATCTTCGGGAGTCTTGGGCATCTCGGTGATTCCTGCTGCTTCAAATACTGCCTTGTTATAAACGATACCGCCGTTAACGCCTGCGGTGTAAGGAACGCCGTATACAACACCTTCGTACATCTGGTTGTAGTAGTTCAGCTGTCCGTCCATCTCAGTGGTGGTTCCGAGCGGCAGGAAGTAGGTGCTCAGATCAGCCTTGTCAACTGCGGGGATCATCATTACATCGCCCCAGTCGCCACCCTGCAGACGAAGCAGTGTGTCACTTGCGTAATCAGTGATACCTTCTACATCAACAGTGATGTTGGGATACATTTCGTTGAATGCATCAATGTAAGTCTGGTAAGGAACTGCTGCGCCGTCCTCTAACAGGTCGGTACGGTTGGTCAGTACTTTAATGGTTGTGGTGATATCGGTGTAATCCTCACCCAGAGTAATGTCTGCATAATTCAGACCGGTTGCCCCGTCTGCTTCCGTAGCAGCCACGGTGGAAGCCTCTGCGGTTGCAGGAGCTTCGCTTGCTGCGGTACTCTCAGCTGCGCCGTTGTCGGTGCTTCCACATGCTACCATTGACAGTGCCATGACAGATGCTGTGGAAAGAGCTAAAAACTTTTTCATCTTCATAATGAAATCCTCCTTAATATTGTTTGTTACATTTGATAGCGTTTACTGTTTTGTAACTTAATTTAATTATACATAATTATGTTAATTAAGCATCAACTATTCTTGTTTTTAATCTCTCATTCTTGCTATTTTCGTTATTATCTTCTATTTTCACAATATTATCACCTATGTTTTGTATATTTTGCACCACTTTAGTTATTGTTTTTACTTAATTTAGCTATTTATTTAAGTTAAATTTGCTTTTTCTATATTTTTTTACGTTGAAAGAGGTTTAAAAATCGTATATAATGGGCTTAAGCTAAATTAATTTTTGCAATAAATAGGTTTAAGAGAGGTTTTTATGAACATTTCCACCACGTTTCTCAATGCATTAAAGCGCACTTCTTCCGATATCGAAGGACAGCGTTCCCCGGAAATTCTTCTGGGCCAGCTTTATAATGTATCTCTGGAGGGCAAAGGCTTCCTGCTGCCTCTGGCCGGTGGGGAATTCCGCCTCTCCGACCCCTTTTATTATGAATGGAACCCCTTTCCTTCTTATCTGCTACTCTACACCTTAGAAGGCAGCGCCATCCTTACCACCCGGGATAGCGAGGCGGTCCTGGATCATGAGCATCTGTTATTCTTAGATTGCAGCCAGGGCTTCTCCCTCCGGCTGTTGCAGGGAAAGTGGCGTTTTCAGATGTTTTTCTTAAGCGGAGCAGAGCTTTCTTCTTATTATAGCATATTTCAGGCTGCTTTTAGCTGTTGTTATCCAATTCCCATCGGTTCCTGTGTCTCACAGCGGATGCAGCAGCTGACCAAGTTTCCATTTACCCCGACTCCTACAGAACAGATACAGCTTCACAGAGAACTGACCGACTTGTTCACAGAGCTGATGCTGTCCGCCCTGTCTGTCTCCCGGGATGTGAAGCCCATTCCTGCTTATCTGCTGTCCATGAAAGCGGATTTTGAGGAAAACTATGCTGAAAATCACTCTTTAGAATACTTTGAGCAGACTTTGGGCATCAGCCGCTACCGTCTGTGTCGGGAATTTTCCGCTACATTCCATACTTCCCCGCTGCAATATCTTCAAGGGAAAAAAATAGAAGCAGCCATATCGCTGCTCCTATCTACGGATGATCCGATTCATGAGGTGGGCTCTGCGGTAGGCATTGACAACACCAACCATTTCATCCACCTGTTTAAAAAGCACACCGGTGTCACGCCCTTTGTCTACCGGCAAAATGCGCCGCAGTCTATACGTGAGACACGCTGTCCTTCAGTACCAGACGGCCTTCCACCACGGTGACTCCCCCTTTGAAATTATCACTGGTGATCTTCTTGATCATATTATGAATAGCTCTTCTCGCCATCTCTCCCATATCTACTTCATAAGTAGTAATACGGATATCACTGAGTCCGGGATACAGGTAGTTATCAAAACCTACCACGGAAATATCCTCCGGCACACGGTATCCGTTCTCTCTCAGCTTCTTGATGAGTAAGCTGGCGGTCAGATCGCAGTTGCATACGAAGGCCGTGGGCATATCCTTGGGAATCTGCAGCATGTTCACGGTATCGATCTTGCCGGTCTCAATATGACGGTCATCCAGCACCCATTCCTTCTTCTGTTCCAGCCCCAGTTCCAGCAATGCTTTCTGGTAACCGAAATAACGATCTGTAATACTCTCGGTGGCAAGTAAAGTTCCCACATAAGCAATCCTGCGATGTCCCATCCGATACAGATAGTAGGTCAGCTCATAGGTTCCGTAGTAGCTGTTGGAGATCACAGAATCACTGGCTTCCCTTCCGTTATAATAATCCAGATAGATCACCGGGATCCCGGCTTCTGTATTCAGATGCTGCAGGTAAGTATCCATCATCTTACCGATAACGATAATGCCATCCACCTTGCGTTCCTGTACCAGCTTCGGCATTCTGCCGTTCTCTTCCTCTGACATTCCGATGACCTCCAGCATGGTAAAGCATTCCTTTGCCGTGGCTCTGGTAGCTACCGCCTGGTACATCTGCCAGTAAAACGATTCATATTTATCAAGGAATCTCTCAGAGATCAGAATACCGATATTGTAGCTCTTCTGGTTCTGACTTTTTTTTGCCGCTGACGGCTGCTGATAACCCAGTTCCTCCGCAATGCTGCGGATCTTCTCCCGGACTTCCTCGCTGACGCCTTTTTGTCCGGACAGTGCCTTGGACACTGTTACTGTGCTGACTCCAACTCTCTCTGCGATATCTGCTAATTTTACTGCTTTTGCCATAATCTTGTACTCCTTATCGCTATTTTTCTACACATTTCCCGATAAATCGTCAATTATACTTCCATATTGGATTTCTAAAAATCGTTTGTCAAGGCATGTCACTGCCTTAATTTTACACCTCGGTCAGGTGGATCAGCCTGCTGCGGTAGTCTCCCCACAGAGGTGTCACCAGCAGTCCTGCCTGCATCAGCACGTCGCCGCCAAAGATTTCCCCGGTCTCCTCGATGCGATACTGTTTCTCCGGTGCCAGGCCTTTCAGACGTACTCTCCTACTGTGGAAGTTCGGTCGGGAAAGTACCTGTACATAGGTTACCAACGCTTCTTTCTGATCCTTGGATGTCACCTGATAGCAGTCATAATTACCGTTTTCCAAAAATGATGCAATCCGGGAATAATCCCCTCTGCGGATCAGATCGTTGTATTTGTGATACATGGCGGTCTGTGAGGGGATCTGCTGTCGGTCTTCCTCCGGGATCTTCGTGATATCCAGTTCGTAGCCGAAGGTGCCCGCCAGTGCCACATGGCCTCTGGTCTCGAAGGGTGTGACTCTTCCCACCGTGTGGTTGGGGCAGTCCGATACATGGGCACCCATGGTGGACAGCGGATACAATAACATTGTTCCTTCCTGGATCTTCAACCGCTCGATGGCATCCATATCATCGGAGCACCAGATCTGCGGGCTGTAATACAACATACCTGGGTCGAATCTCGCTCCGCCACCGGAACAGTTCTCCAGAAGCAGATGAGGGAATTCTGCCAGCAGTCTCTCCTGCAGTTCATAGACTCCCAGCACATATCTGTGATACAGTTCACCCTGACGGTCTGCGGGCAGTTCCACGCTTCCCAGATCCGACAGCTGCCGGTTCATATCCCATTTTACATATTCGATATTGGCGCTGTGCAGAACCGCCGCCACGCTTTCAAAGGCATGGTCTCTGACTTCCTTACGGGACAGATCCAGAACATACTGGTTCCGGCATAAGCTGCCTGCCCGTCCCGGAATGGCGATGGCCCAATCGGGATGCTCTCTGTACAGATCCGAATCCGGGGAGATCATCTCCGGCTCAAACCAGATACCAAACTTCATTCCCAGAGCATTGACCTGATCCACCAGAGGCTTCAGGCCTCCCGGAAGCTTCTGTTCATTGACCTTCCAGTCACCTAAGCTGGTACTGTCATCGTTACGGTGTCCGAACCAGCCGTCATCCATGACCAGCATCTCAATGCCGAGCTTTGATGCCTGTTCTGCGATCTTCAGTAGTTTTTCCGTGTTAAAATCAAAATAGGTAGCTTCCCAGTTATTGATCAGGATTGGTCTCTTTTTATCACGGTACTCGCCGCGGATCAGATGATTGCGGTACATATCGTGGTAATGGCGGGTCATGCCTCCCAGACCTTCCGCAGAATAGGTCATAACGACTTCCGGAGCCGCAAAGCTCTCGCCCTGCTCCAGTTTCCAGACAAAGTTCTCCGGATGAATGCCCATAGTCATACGGATGGAATCGAACTGGGAAAGCTCCGCCTGCGCCAGGAAATTGCCGGAGTATACAAAGTGCATACCGTAGACTTCACCGGCATCCTGCGTGGCATCCGCAGAAAGCAGTGCGATAAAGGGATGCTCCTGATGGGAAGATTCTCCCCGCACGGAGCCAACACTCTGTTTGCCGTGCATCAGACTTCTTCTCTCCATCTGACGCTCTCTCGCCCAGGATCCGTGCAGCGTAAGAATGTCATACTTTTCATCCGTGCAGTCCAGATCCAGGCAGGCAGACATAACTTTTGTCACATAAATAGGCTGCCCTGCCGTATTTTTCAGGATCACACTGCGGGTGATCACATCTTCCTCTTCAAATGTAGTATAGATCAGGTCTGCAGCCAGACCGATGACCGGATCCGCCAGATGTAGGATCAGGGTATCGCAGTCCTCATCCCCCGGAAATGTGGAAGGAAGTCCCGGCAGTGCCGGCTTCTCCTTTACGATCTCATGAGAGACATACTGTAACTGCACTCCTACATGTCCCTGTGCTGTCCGCACGGAAATGGCGCTTTCTCTGTAATCTCCCAGACCGTTTCCCGGATATTCCATGGGGAAAGAATCCAGAAATGACACACGTTCTCTGTTATTCTGTGACGGAACGAAGGGTGCTTCTCCCGTACGCAGCAAATATACCGGTGCCGGTGTATTCTCGGTATACTGCAATTTCTGACCGTAATATACGTGTCCCACAAAATTCTCCTGATCTACAATTGCCAGAAGATAGCTGGTGTGTTCCGTGTCCAACCAGAAGGTTCTGTCCTGTTCGATGTATCTGATTGCCATAATTTACCTCTTCCTTTATAAAAATTAATAACCAATAGCCGTTTTCACAATATCGGTTCTTCCGGGCATTTCCGAATAATAAATCGCCCAAGGGTTCTGTCACAGATATAAAAAAGCAAATGGTGCTTCCGGTTCTGCCGTCAAAAACTGCATCAGCATCAGTCCACAGCGCATGGACACCCGTTCTTCCCGCAGGATACGAAGTACTTCCTGTCTGTCTGCCAGGATCACCTGAATATCCTCGGTATTTTCCATCTGCTGTCCCACATTCTCTGTCACGGTTCCGAAGATCATGCTGCCGCTCTCGTCTGTCAGCCCCTGTGCCAGGAAAAATCCTCTTCGGAAAGCCGGTTCTCCGCCTTCGTAGACTTCCAGTTTCCAGCCGGTCTCCTCGATCATTTCCCGACAGGCGGCCTCCGAAGCGGTCTCCTCCGGCTCGATCAGTCCCGCCGGCAATTCATACAGATAATCATTCACGGGATACCGGTACTGACGCACCAGCACCAGTTTCTCTCCGTCCTCTGTCACTGCGTAGACCGCCATGCCCTCGGGGCGCATACTGTGGGTCTTGTGTTTGATATTGTTTTCATCATTTCGGGACGCAAAATAATAATGAAACGGCGTTCCGTCCCGTCCCAGGGCATCAATGTGATACAGGTTCAAAAACGGATTATCCGTCTGTTTCTCGATTCCCCGATAGTGTATTCTGTCATTTCCTTTTGCGTCCATGTTTTCCATGCCCTATTTATACTCCATGTCTTTCTGTTCCCATCGTGCTCTGTCATCCACGTTCCCACAGCGCATCATCTGCCGCAGGCGCAGGCAGCCGTGACGGAACTACTGTAGGATCTCCTCCAACAGTGCCACTGCCAGCTCCGGATTCTTCATGCCATCCGCCAGCCCCACGGCTGCGGTCTCCTGATACCATCCGGTCTTCCTTACCCATTCGTTGTTCTCCAGCCGGATCCCCGCCACAATCGTTTCTCCCGTCATGGTATTTAACACCATGATCTGCTGATCTTCATATCTGTCCAATAGTTCCTTAGGCAGATAATCCCTTAAATCCGCCAGATAATCCGTGCCGCCCATGAGCTTCAAAAACTCTTCGTCAGAAAAAAACACATCCACCGACCGGGTCATGAACAATACCTGGATCGTGCTGAGATTCGTGGAATCCACATCGGAATCCGAGTTGGGATCGATCCAGATCGTATAGTTTAAATTGACCACATCCCGTTTGGAAGTCACACCGTGCTCCCGCAGGAAATCCGTAAAATAATCCGAGCTGGTGGCCTCGATCTGTTCCCCGTCCGTATTCACTGCCATGACTCCCATGACGAAGCTGGTCTTGGTGGCAAAATGTACGATCAGGAAAATAACAATAGCGATCCCCGCTGCCACACCTATGGTAACCCACAGATAATAGTCCATAAAATACTGCCATTTTTCAGAAGGAGACAGTTGTTTCCATTGTTCTTTCTGCCGGATATGGTCTTCCTTTTCCAAATTGCTGTCTCCCTTCCGTTTCTCGAATCTTCCGTCTGATAACATCCTGCTTTTAGTTCTATATTAGTCTTTAGTATATCAAACTAATTTAATCTTGTACAGCAGACTTTTTAATATATTTTAGGTTCAATTTTGTTAAAAATAAACAGAAAAAGCCCTGCCATGCACTTAAATTAACATGGCAGAGCTTTGTGTTTTCTATTTGTTCGATCAGATAAGAAGTGTAAATGCTTTAGCGGTCCATCTCCGCAATACGTCCGGTGGACTTGTGCTCCTTGATGATCCCCTGGATCTCCTTTAAGTCGGTGCACAGCAGGTCACCGGGGATGGTGTTCTTAAGTGCGCTGATGGCATTGCCATATTCCAGTGCTCTCTGATACTCACCGGGATGTGCCAACAGTCCGTACAGGACACCGGAGATATAAGCGTCACCGCTTCCGATGCGGTCTACGACTTCGATATCGGTGTAAGGTGCTTCCTCATAATAGGTATCATCCTTGGCACTGTAGATAATGGAGCCGAAGGTATGACGCTTCGGGCTATGTACGATACGCTGTGTGGATGCCACGATGGAGATTGGAAACTCTTCCGTGAAGCTCTTCATAATACTCTTGGCATCGCCTTCCTTCAGGAAGGTCAAACGCGCCGTGTCCTCGGAGCAGAAGAAGATGTCCACATAAGGCAGAATGGATTCGATGCATTCCTTCGCCTCGGCGCCGGTCCACAAATTCCCACGGAAGTTCACATCGAAGGAGATGATGGCCCCCTGTGCTTTAAAGCGCTTGATCATCTCAACAGCGGTAGCTCTCAGTTCCGGACTGAGAGCCAGTGTGATGCCGCTGGTATGGAAGCAGCGGGTATCGCTGTATATCTTGTCATCATAGTCATCAACGGTCAGCTTGTTGATGGAGGTATTCTTACGGTCATATACAATACGGGGCTTTCTGGGGTAAGCACCATTCTCATAGTAGTACACGCCCAATCTGGCATCCTTGTCATCATCGTATACCAGATAGTCATCGCTGACACCGCAGAGACGTACACGGTTCTTGATATATACACCCAGGTCATTGGCCGGAAGCTTGGAAATGATACCGCAGCGCAATCCCAGCATTGCCGCACCGGTAATGGCATTCAGTTCTGCGCCTCCTGCCTGCTTGCTGAAGCTGTCGCCTCTGGTAATACGCTCATTGTCGGGCGGTGATAATCTCAGCATGATCTCTCCCAGGGAGAGCAGGTCAAATTCCTTCTTCTCAGTCAGTTCCATAATATAAACTCCCATCTGCATATTTTGCCAAATGCTTTATCAGAATTTCACCGTTACTCCTTACAGTGCAGCGTTGAAACCCCTTACATTTTTTCTTTACATTTGTACTATATCACATATACACAGCCCCGGTAAAGACACTGGACATTAATTAAAAATTTAACGAATCCACATATTCAAAATAGTCATCCTCGCTGGCAAATAAGATATATTCATTCTCCACATATCCCATATATCCGCTGGCAGTCACATATCCTTTCATAAAAAATACCTCCTTATCAGAATCCTTTCGTTCCCTGTTCTGATAAGAAGGTATCATTTTTAAAGTCCCATAAAACTCTCTTAATTCTTCTGTCCCTGCGCTGTTTCCTGCATTACTTTCTGCAAATAACGGAAATCTTCCTTCACGCCTTCCACGTCCGCGGCTCCTTCCGGAGAATACTCCACCACAATATCCGCATTTGGTGTACATTCTTTGTAGCATTCCAGAAACTCCTCAAAATCGATCGTACCATCATGGATACGCAGATGATCGTCCAGCTTGCCGTAATTGTTATGTACATGATAAGATACGATCTGGTCCTTTAACTGTCTGATCAGTTCCGGTATGTTCCAGCCGCTTAAGTTGCAGTGTCCGATATCAATCAACACCTTACAGCCCAGTTTTTTACACTCGGCAATAAATTCCTCCTGGGAAAACAATCCTTTATGCAGAGTTCCAAGTGTTACATTTTCCACAACGGGCGGTACTCCGTACTCCTCGCAGATCTTCCTGACAGTCTCATAATTTTCTCTCGCATAAGCCAGACGCTGTGCCTTTTCTTCCTCACGGATCACCATATTGCTGTGATGGTATACCATATAAGAGACATGTAACGGTGCCACCTCTTCCAGTGTCTTCCTTAAAAGCTCTACACTGTGCCGGAACTCTTCGCTATCGCCCGGAACAGCATACTCTGATTCATAATAGGGACCGTGCAGCGAACAGGGCAGCTGTTCCAGATATGGCAGCTCCTTTCTGAGAGCCTCCTCAAAACAGGGCTTGTGATACTCCGGAAAAATTTCCAGTCCTACCTCCCCCTCAAATTCATCCAGATATTCATGGATCCGTTCCCAGTTTTCTGCGGGAATTGCATTAGTGCTAAAATAAATATGCATCAGATTGCCTCCTTTCTCTGCATGGGAACCACTTCTTCCGGGTATCCCAGATTCTTCTCTTCTTTCTGATCAAAAAAATGAAACCGTTCAAACGTCGGACACACAAACACTTTCTGTCCTCTCTCCGGTATCCACTGGTTGCAGATGGCTATTATCTCCTGTCCTTCTACATCCAGGTAAACACCACACTCTTTTCCGTAATCCTCTTTATATTTCACAACCGCCTTAATGGAATTCGGCACATAGATTTCACTCAGTTTTACATGTTCCGGTCTGATACCGAAATACAGTGCGCTGTCATTGGCCGTTCTGAGCGTATGCTGCCATTCACCGGACATCGTCATGGATTCGTTTCCTATCTGCATTCTCCCCGCCGCATAAGATACTTTCATAATATTCATTGCCGGTGAACCGATAAATCTGGCTGTAAAAACATTGGCCGGCCGATTGTAAATATTATCGGGGGTATCCAGCATCTGCAGTTCTCCCTCTTTCATCAAGGCAATTTTCTGTCCGACCGTCATCGCCTCAATCTGATCATGTGTCACGTAAATAAAAGTCTGATGATATTTTTCATGAATTTTCACAAGTTCCTTTCTGGCACGCATACGAAGCTGTGCATCCAGATTGGACAACGGCTCATCCAGCAGAAAATACGGTGCCCGCTTTACAACCGCTCTTGCAAGCGCAACACGCTGTCTCTGTCCGCCGGACAGTTCCTTCGGTTTCCGGTTGCGCAATTCCTTCAGATCCAGCATTTCCAGCACTTCTTCCAGACGTTCGCGGATCTCTTCTGCCGGCAGTTTTGCTGCCTGCAGACCGTAAGTAATATTTCTCTCCACCGTCATATGCGGATACAGGGCATAGTTTTGAAAGACCATAGCCACATTCCGCTCCCCGCAGGGTACCTGATTGGACAGTCTGCCGTTCATATACAGTTCTCCGCCGGACAGCTCCTCCAGCCCTGCGATCATACGCAAGGTGGTGGATTTTCCGCATCCGGAAGGTCCCAGCAGGATCAGTCTCTCCCCCTTTTGGATCGTCAGATTCAGATCCTTTATTACATCCGTCTTGCCGAATGACTTTTTTGCATGTTTCAGATATATCTCTGTACTCATATTTTTCTCCTCAAATCATTATCCGCAGATATCATCCCTTGATACCGGACATCGCAAAAGTATCAATAATCTGCCGTTGGAATATCAGATACAAAATCAAAGGGATTGACATTGTCATCACAGACACTGCCATCGCAACCGGGAAATTGGTTCCGCCCTCCGCACTGATATACATTTGTAATGCCAATGACAGCGTATAATTTTCTTTACTTTTCAAAATCAATACAGGCCATACATATTCATTCCAGGAATTGATGAAAAAGATAATGCCTGTGGAATATATTGCTGGCTTTACGATCGGCAAAATAATTTCCAGCATTCTCTTTTTGTGAGAAATATGATCCAGCTTTGCCACCTCGATCAGTGCTTTGGGAATGGTTCTCATGGACTGTCGCAGCATAAAGATTCCGAGTACATCCGCAAACTGCGGCAGCATTACTCCCAATATGGAGTCTGCCAGTTTCCATTTGGAGATCAGCAGATAATTGGGGATCATTGTTACCGTAAACGGAATGAACATGGTGCTTAACATAAAAAAGTAAACAATGCCCTTTCCTTTCATATCGAAAAATACCAGGCCATAAGCCGCCATAAAACTGGTAACCATTTTAATAGCCGTTACCGTCAGCGCAATGAGTAATGTATTGCAGGTGATTCTTATAAAAGGCAGTGTTTCAAACACATGCACATAATTGTCCACAGTAAATTCCTGTGGGATCAGAGACAGTACATGGTTCAGAGCGTCCTGTGTCGTTTTGAAAGAGTTGCAGACCGCAAAAATAATGGGATACAGCCATACAAGCAGCAGGACGCAAAGAAGGATATGCAGCATTGCCTGTCCAATGCCTTTTTTATTAATTTTCATAATAAACTCCCTTCTCGACAAATCTGAATTCCAATACCAGAAGCAGCATAAAAATTGCAACCGTCACAACGCTGCAGGCGGAACTCATACCCGTCCGGAACAGGGTAAACGCTTCGTGATAAGAATTGTAAATCAGGTTGGAACTTGCATAATTCGGTCCCCCCTGCGTAATGACTTTGATCGGGGTATACACAAATTGAAGTCCCTGTACGATACAGTAAATCAATACATAAATTCCGGTGGCAGAGCTCATGGGAATTACAATATCTTTGAAGATCTTATACGTCGGAACCCGATCCAGTCTTGCTGATTCCACAACCTCTTTGGGAACTCCGGAAATACCTGCCAGAATAACAATAAAGTTGTATCCGAAACATTTCCAGGATGTAATAATGCACAGCACTGCGATCACCCATCCCTGGCGGGTGGACCAGATAGGCATGGTGACTCCGAATGCCCTCAGCACATAGCTGACCGGTCCGGATACCGGATTCAGGATCCATGTGTACAAAATAGAACCTACCACCAGAGATATCACACTGGGCAAAAAGAATACTGCCTTATAAAAGTTTTTTCCCTTTTTTATGATGAACTCCAGCACAAGAGAAAGAAGATACGGCATAATCAGGTTAAATATCAGGAGGATCAGAATATATAATCCTGTATTTTTCAGTATCATCAGGCTGTGTTCATTTTTAAACAGCTCTATGTAGTTGGAGAAGCCCACAAATGTTTTTGTGGGCTTGATAAGATTCCAATCAAAAAAGCTGAGATAAATTGTCTGGAGCATCGGATAGCAAAGAAATATTCCGAATGCGATCAGGGAGGGCAAAAGTAACAGATAGCCCATCATATTTTCCTTTTTTCTCACGTTTTTTCACCTTCAGCTCTCTGATTATCTAGATAAAAGAGCATTGATCTGATCCTGTGCACTTTTTAATCCATCTGCTGCCGAAACCTCTCCTCCTAAGATCTGATCTCTGGTATCCAGCAAAAGCTGCTCAGCAACCAGACCTGCATCTCCGGGGAAACTTGTCCACTTGGATACACTGTCCATCTGCTCGATGGCAGGTGTCATCAGTTCATTTTCCGCCAGGAAACTCTTCAGACCGTTTTCCGCCTCTGCCACATCCTTACGAGGAGGTACATAACCGGTTCCGATCGTCCATGCTGCCATAGATTCTACACTGTACAGATATTTTTCGAACTCCCATGCCGCTGCGATCTGCTCCGGATCCTGTGCTGTAATTGCCAGGAAACAGCCACCGGCACATACCTTTCTGGGCTTATCTCCCCAGGTGGGAGATTTCACGGTCTTTACCTCAAACTGGCAGTTATTCTGCACATAAGCACGGCGTGCAATTGTGGTGTACAGCATTGCACAATTACCGTCAACGAATGCCTGGTTACCCTCTTCCCAGGTGATATGCAGCGCACTTCCGTCCTTTACCATATCCGCATACGCCTGCATTGCCTCAATTCCTTCCTCGGAAGCAAAGGTAGCCTCATAGCTTCCATCGGCATTGGCGGTAAGCAGCTGTGCTCCGTTGCTCTCCATAAATGCCTGCTGTGCCCAGAAATCAGAGGGCTCCTGCATATAAAGTCCGTATTTTCCGGTCTTCTCACGTACCTGCTCGGAAGCTGCGATCACATCTTCCCATGTCTTCATTTCAAAATCCGTGATTCCCGCTTCCTTCAACAGATCCACGTTGATATACAAAACCGGATTACTTACAGAATAAGGAATGCCGACCTGCTCGCCCGCATTATTTACCGCCAGATCCAAAACATTGGGCAGGAAATTATCGGAAAGAAAATTCTTGTCTTCCGGATCGTAGGCATCGATTGCTTCCTGTGGCGTCGTATATGCAAAATTATTGGAGAAATATTCCAGGAATGCCCATCCGATCTGTACTACTGCCGGTGTATTCCCTGTGGTTGCCTCCGCCTGAAGGTTCTGCATCAGGCCCTTGTACATGTCCGGATTATACTTTGCCACTACTTCAATATGATCATTTTCTTCATTAAATTTATTAACCAGTTCCTCAACTGTGGTACCTCCCTGGGTATCAGCGTTGCAATGCCAATATTCAATTACGGTCTTTCCAGAATTTTCTTTGCTCTCCGAAGCAGCGACACTGCCTGCTGCAGCCTGTGCCTGCTGGGTAGAAGCTGTCGTATTTCCATCAGATGCACTTCCGCATCCTGTTAAAAGCATCGAAGTAACCAATGCTGCCGAAACAAGTGTCTTCAAAATATTGGTTTTCATAATCTTCCTCTTTCAATTTATTGTGTGTTGTACAACATACTTTATATTAAAGACACTATGTAAAAGTCAAAACCATCCCCACGTAAAATATAAGAAAAATAAGCATTCACCCAGAATATAACTTCTAAGTGAATGCTTATCTCATTCCGTCATCTGCAATTCTTTCATTTCTTCCAGCAATTCCTCAGTCCTGCCCATCAAAAGTTCCGCATCCGTCTCCACCAGTCCTGTTTTCTTATATTTGTAGGTAAAAAACGGATTGCCGTAAGCGGTAAAGCTTAATTCATCCTTATGCTTTTTCAGGAAATCCGGAATCTTGCGGGGATCGATCTTCGCATCCGGTCGGAAGTTGAAGGTAATGCGTTCGTTCTTGCCCTTGATCTCCGTCATGTCCAGGCCATGGGCCGCCATGCGGATCAGGGCAATCCGCAGCAGATTATCCACTGCCTTGGGAATGTTGCCGAAGCGGTCTAACAGTTCATCCTTCATTTCATCCCGCTCCTTTATCGTCTCGATACCGGCGATCCGTTTGTAAATATCCAGCTTCTGTGTCTCGTTGACAATGTATTCGGCCGGAATATAAGCATCCACATCCAGATCGATCACTGTGGTGAAATCCACTGCCGTATGGATTCCCTTCAGATTCTGCACCGCTTCGTTCAGCATCTTGCAATACAGATCATAACCTACCGCTTCCATATGTCCGTGCTGGCTCATCCCCAGCAGATTACCGGCACCGCGGATCTCCAGATCACGCATGGCGATCTTGAAGCCGCTGCCCAGATCCGTAAATTCCTTGATCGCCGCCAGCCGCTTTTCCGCCACTTCTTTTAACATCTTATCCCGCTTGTACATCAGAAAAGCATAGGCATTCCGGTTGGAGCGGCCCACACGGCCTCTGAGCTGATACAGCTGGGACAATCCCAGATTGTCCGAATCGTGGATGATCATGGTGTTGACATTGGAAATATCCAGTCCGGTCTCTATGATGGTGGTGGACACCAGCACATCGATCTCTCCGTTAATGAAATCGAACATGATCCGCTCCAGTTCGTGTTCCTTCATCTGTCCATGGGCGTATGCAACGTTGGCTTCCGGCACAAGCTTTGCGATCTGTGCTGCGATATCTGCAATATTGTTCACCCGGTTGTAGACATAGTAGACCTGTCCGCCCCGGGCCATTTCCCGGACAATAGCCTCTCTGACCAGTTCATCGTTGTATTCGCAGACAAAGGTCTGGATCGGCAGTCGGTCATTGGGGGCCTCCTCCAGCACGCTCATATCCCGGATACCGATCAGACTCATATGCAGTGTCCGGGGAATGGGGGTTGCCGTCAGGGTCAGCACGTCCACGTTTTCTTTTAATTTCTTGATCTTCTCCTTATGGGCCACACCGAAACGCTGTTCCTCGTCAATGATCAGCAGACCCAGATCCTTGAACTTCACATCCGCAGATAATACTCTGTGGGTACCGATCACGATATCCACCATGCCCTTTTCCAGATCCTTCACCGTCTTTTTGATCTCCGATGGCGTACGGAAACGGCTCATCAATGCGATGTTGATGGGAAAATCCTTCATTCTCTGCACAAAGGTGTTGTAATGCTGCTGTGCCAGAATGGTGGTGGGTACCAGATAGACCACCTGTTTGCCCTCCTGTACCGCTTTGAAGGCAGCGCGGATCGCGATCTCTGTCTTACCATATCCCACATCTCCGCAGATCAGACGATCCATGATCCGATGGCTTTCCATATCGGCCTTGGTGTCAGCGATGGCATTCAGCTGATCCTCCGTCTCCTCGAAGGGAAACATTTCCTCAAACTCCCGCTGCCATACCGTGTCTTTTCCGAAGGCATAGCCCTCACTCTGCTGACGCACCGCATACAGCTCCACGAGATCCTTTGCCACGGCGCTGACGGCGCTGCGCACCTTCGTCTTGGTGTGCTCCCATTCCTTACCGCCCAGTTTGTTCAGCTTCGGCTTCTTCGCCGCATCGGCGGAGGCATACTTCTGGATCACATCCAGCCCGGTGGCCAGAATGTACAGGTTGCCGCCGTCCCGGTATTCGATCTTGAGGTAATCCTTGACGACCTTGTCTACCTCTACCTTCTCGATGCCCTTATAGATGCCCAGTCCGTGGGTCTCATGTACCACATAATCCCCGATCTTCAGGTCGTTGAAATCATTGATCTTCTGCCCCTGATAGAGCTTTTTCTTCTTTTTCTTACGCTTCTCCGCTCCAAAAATATCACTCTCGGACAGCACCACGAATTTCAGCCAGGGGTATTCAAAGCCCTTATTGACATGACCGTAATAGGTCAGGATCTCCCCGGGCTGTACCTCCCGCATGGGGTCTTCCGTGTATACTGCCGTCAGTCCGGCATCCTCTGTGTTCCGCAGATCCTCCGCCAGACGTCTGGCTCTGGTACGGGAACCGGACAACAGCAGCACCCGGTAGCCGTTCTTTTTATATTTTTTCAGATCTTTGACCAGTGCTTCAAAGCTGTTGTTATAAGGGGCGATGTTGCGGGCAGCAATATCCACGTGCTTCTCTGTCCTGAAATAGCCGTACTTGGTCTCCATGGTAGCCAGCGTCACCACGGCATTTTTCTCCAATGTGGCCGCCACCTGCTCTCCGCTGTAGAGAATGTTCATCTGTCCCGGCAGCACATAGCCTTTTCTGGCACGCTGCTCCATGCTCTCCCGGAATTCCAGTTCAATGGCGTCCGCCTGCTCTTTCACCCTCGCCGGTTCGTCGATATAGAAGACCAGAGAACGCCCCGCCATATCTGACAGCAGTTCCGGCATGGTTACCGTATTTTCATAAAAATAACGGATGTAGCCTTCCAGATTGATCTTACTCTGGAACTCCAGCAGCTGCTCTTTCAATTCGCTGACCTGTGTGGCGATCCTGTGGGCTTCCTCCGGCTGGTGGGCATCCCGGAAGATTTTTTCCTGTTTGTCTGCTTCTTTTTCAAGCTTACTGATGCCCTTGCGGATCTGCTCTTCCGACAGTACAAACTCTGTAGCCGGGTAGACAGTGATGCTTTCCAGTTTCTCAATGGAACGCTGGCTTAAGATATCGAAGCTGCGGATGGACTCCACCTCATCTCCCCACAGTTCGATACGATAGGGGTTTTCCTCCGTCAGATCAAAGATATCCACAATGCCGCCACGGATGGAGAACTGCCCCGGGCTTTCCACCTGGTATGCCTTCTCATATCCCATGGCTACCAACCGGGATGCCAGTTTACTCTCGTCCAGACTACCGCCCCGCTCGGTGTGGATGATGTCCTTCTCCTCCCACAGCACCTGGGGTGTCATCAGTGCTGCATAGGTGGTGACAATGGTGACGGGTTTGCCTTCCACGACTCTGCGCAGGGTCTTGATCCGCTCCTGCACCAGCTGATTGCCGTGGATATCCGCCTGGAAAAAGATCAGGTCCTTCGCCGGATATAGCATGACATTTCTGTCATAAAAGCGGTATTCCTCGTAGATCTCTTTGGCCTTTAAGTCACTATAAGTAACGATGACCTTGTATTTCAGGCCATCGCTGAGTCCGTAGATCATATGAAGTTTCTGGGAGTCCACACAGCCGGACAGAGCTACGGTTCCTTTTCCCTGTCTGACGCTTTTACGGATCTCATCATATTCCGCCAGTTCTTTCAGTGGCGCAATCAGTGCCTGCATCGCTTTTTCCTCTTACTATACAACCGTTACGCTTTCTTACTGTTAAAATGGTTCATGGCTGCATCCGCATTCTCAGTGATGATCATACGGATAGCTTCTGCTGCGGTCTTCGCCGCTTCGTCCATGATGCTTCGTTCCTCCGCCGGAAAATGTCCCAGCACGTAGTCTGCCAGATCGAAGTTCTTCGGCTTCTCTCCCACACCCATGCGCACACGGATAAAAGTATCATGCCCTAACATTTTGATGATATTCTTGAGGCCGTTATGGCCACCGGCGCTGCCCTTTTTGCGGATACGGATCTGTCCCACATCCAGACTGATATCGTCGGAGATCACGATCAGCTCCGCGGTGTCATCCACCTTGTAATAATCCACGATCTCCCGGATGCTCTCACCGCTCAGGTTCATGAAGGTCTGGGGCTTCGCCAGGATCACCTTCTGTCCGGCCACATAGCCCTTGCCGATCAGCGCCTTATGCTTACTCTCCATGACGGCGATATTTTCTTCCTCTGCTAATCTGTCTATGACATCAAACCCGATATTATGTCTCGTATTTTCATATTCTTTGCCTGGATTTCCCAGCCCTGCGATAATATACATATATTTCTCCTTACCTTCTTGCAATCAATGCGTTATCTTATATTTTCGCATTTTTACGCAGAAAATGCAACTATCGGTTATTTTGCACAAATCGCCCCGGACATTGGATTTCAGATCCGGTGCCCGGGGCAATGTATTCGTTTCTTACTTTTATAACTTTTCTATTACTTTACAGGCATATTTAACTGCCAGCCGACACGGATCCGGTCCGGCATGGTGATCAGATTGCTGTTCATTTTCACGATATCTGCAACGGTGCAGCCATATCTTCTGGCGATTGCCCAGAGGGAATCGCCGGGCTTGATAATATAAGCGTCTGAATTGTTATTGTCCGTCGGAGCTACCATCGTTCCTGTAGTCCGGTGCTGCGGGATCTTCAGTTTCCAGCCTATATGGATCCGGTTCGGATTCTTGATCAGATCGCTGTTGGCCGCTACGAGCTCGGCAACGGTGCATCCGTATTTTCTTGCGATTGCTCCAAGGGTATCACCACGTTTGATGGCGTAGTCCAAGGCCGCCGGGCCTGCAGATGGCTGCCTTGCGGTAGTGCTGTTACTGCTGTTGGAAACAGCAGGGGTATCGTCATCATCATCGTCATCCGAACTGCTGTCACCGGTATTGGGTACCACAGGGGTCGGCGTATAGGATGGAGTATCCGGGACATCGGAGATATCCCCACGATTAGATACAGGATACAACACAACGGAACCGGTCAGAGGCACATAGTTGGTATCCTCAGGAGTATAACGCCACAAATAGGTCTTATTGGCTTCCACCACTGTGGTATCCGGCAGGACATTGCCCGCATCATCAATCCACTCTAGTCGTCCGGCTGTGGGATGCAGGGAGCCTCCACTAATTCTCAGATCTGTATCCCTTAAGGTCTTGCCATCGGTGGTGATCCCGGTGTAGCCGGGGGTGCCGGTGGATGCGGCTCTTGTGATGGTGACGGTCATCGGTGCGCTGGTGATCGCATTGTAATTGTCGTCCCCGGCCTTGGTCGCCGTAACGGTGACGGTCCCCACTTTCGTGGGAATCAGCTTACCGTCAGCATCGATACCGGCCTGACCATCCCCATTGGTTACCGTATAGGTCACATTTCCTGTACCGGAGCCGCCCTTGGTACCCAGTTGCAGGGTATGGCCGAATTCCACGGTGGTTTTGCCGGTAACGGTCAATGCCGTCTGCTCTTCTTTGTTGGTCAGAGTGATCTTTACATTGACGGTGCTTGTCTCATAATTGGTGGACGTAACAGTCACGGGCAGAGTCACAGTATCGCCTGCGGCACCGCCTGACAGGGTGTAGGTCACCTTGCCGGTATCTGTGTCTACGTTCCAGTCCGTAATCGTCACGGAACCGGTCTTTTCTGCAGTACCACCCTTCGTAAAGACCAAGGTACCTGCGTCAACGGGCATACCGACATTTTTGATGGATGTCTCGCCTGTGGTCACATTATACTTCATGCTGACGGGGATATCTGCCAGCGTACGAACTGCTGCCTTGAGAATGGTTGGCGTAACCCGCCGCGTTATCCGCTTATAATTACTGCTCTCAGGAGTAAAAACAGCTGTATATGCTGTATTTGTGCCTGCGCTGGGAATCTCCAGACCGGAGAACTTCCAGGAGCCGGGCACTACGGTGTTATTCAGCCGTACTCTCAGTCCGTTAATCACGATATCCGAAATATTCGTACCGTAGACTGCCCTGGCCTCTGCCGTCCCCTCCACCGTCAGCTTATCCGTTGGTGCAATGGTAAATGCTTTTTTAACGCTTCCTCCGTAATTGCCCTGTCCCGTAATAGTCAGCGTATATGTTCCTGCATCTGTGCCGGTGTTGCTGCTGACCGTATAGTCCTGACCCTCTGTCAGTTCTGTACCCTTGTATGTCACTTTGACCGCCGCTGTCAGCGGATCACCGGTGTACACAAGGGCATTTGCATTTGTGATCTCCACCTGCGTATTTTCGCTGTTCAGGCTTGCCGGGGTGATGGTAAGCTGAAAGTCCTTCAAGGGCGTCTGCCACTCGTAGGCGCCGTCCCAAATACCACCTCTATAAAGTCCGACAAGCACACAGATGATGTTATAGGTGTCACCAATTTTCAAATTGTTCCATCCTTCATTGTTACTGCCGTCGATTGTGACATCATAGTGGTAAACACCGCATTCATCAGGTATCACATATTTCTCGGGAGCTGTCAGTAAAGCCACCGTGCCGTCATCCTTCACAAGGTACCAGTAAAATTCCACTTGTCCGACTTCGCTGTCATTGGTCGTTACGGAGATTGCAAAGGGTATTTTATGTTCGCCGTATGCAATGTTACCTTTTCTGTCGCCGGTAACCGTAATCTGGGCATCCTTCGCTGTTAATGTAAGTCCCTCGGAATACTCTATTACCTTTGTAGGATTTACCGTAGTATTGCCGTTCATCAAGGCATAACCCTTCCGGAATCATATGGTAGACGGGGGCACTGCATTTAAGTCCTGCCACCTTGCCGTCTATAAGTTTAATACCATCTTCTGCGCCAGCTTCCACGGTCAGTTGACTAATATAGCAGCCATCCGTCAGCGTCAGCTTTGCACCTTTCTCAACCGTCAGGCCTTGAAGTGCGCCATTTGAACTCACTTTTTCTTTGCTGTCCCGGATTTCCAGAGGATATTTGGATGACCCCGATAATGTGATATTACCTTTTATACACACACCATTCAGATCGAGCGTTCCTGGGGCGTTTAGGAACGTCCATGTTACCTCACCAATCTCATAATACACTCCAGAATTTTTGTCCCCATTTTGCAGCTCCAGTTTACCACCCTTCTCCTGCCATTCCTCCAGCGCCGTCATCATATCAGTATAATCCACGCCATCCAATGTCGCCACCACGGTCTCTGTCGTATCGTCCGCCATTACCGCAATGCCGTCATTACTCATCAATGACGTAGCACTGACGCCACCGGAGATTACTGAATCCCCACTTACAGTATCTCCTACCGCGTCCCCTTCATGGGTACTATTCACAGCCCTTACCGCCACCTGATCGTCAAGGGCAGGCGCCACCGTTTCAGCATTCCCCATCTCTTCTGCCAGCACCGTTACCGGCATCATGCCAAAGCACAGAGTAAATGCCAGAACGACACTCAATAACCTTTTCTTCATAAATGCACCTCCGTTAATCAGCAAACGTCATTTCCGCAGGGATTCTGTCCGACTACAACGATCATTTCCCTCTATCCAGTCCATTCTGCGTCTCTGCACCGGAATTCGCCTTTCATGTCATGTAATCTGCTGCGGATACTGTTACTTTTTACTGTAAGTTCATTGTAGCATAATGTATGAAAAAAATAATTCTCCCTGCATGAATTGACCCAAATATGTCATGAATCGACCCTGCCCCTGACACTCTAAGGACACTAGGTCGGAAAAACAGCCAATTTCCGCATACTTTTAATGCTCCGAAAATGTATGGAATTGCTGAGGCTGACAGTATACTCAGCTTTTGTTCTATGTTATAATGGACAAGACAGGAGTGGATAAGAATGCGATTTGCACTGATCGAAGATCAGGCGGAGGAACGGAAGCGCATCGACGACATGCTCTCCGAATTCTGCCGTGAACGAATGATTTCTTTTACAACAGACGTGTTTACCAGTGGGGAGGAGTTTCTTGCCTCCTTTGTTCCCATGAATTACGATGTGGTGTTCATGGACATTTATATGGACGGAATGACGGGAATCGAGGCTGCGAAACAGATGCGCACGCAGGACTCCCATTCCTTTCTGGTCTTTCTCACCACCAGCCCGGAACACATGGGGGACGCCTTTTCCACCCACGCTTTTGACTATCTGTTAAAGCCCATCCTGCAGGATGATTTCGTAAAATGTCTCAACGATATTTTGAAGCGATTGCCAAAGCAGGAAGATTCTTTTTCTTTTCTTTCCGGCGGCATACAGGTACATCTTCTCTGCAGTGATATTTGTGTGCTGCGTTCCCAAGGCCACTCCACCATCATTGTGAGTTCGGATGGAATGGAATACCCGGTATCGAAGTCCTTTGTCTCCTTCACTACCCGGTTTGCGGATCAGGACAATTTTCTTCTGGTAAGCCGTGGCATTCTGGTCAATCTCGATCATGTGAGCGGGTTTACTGCGCAGGAATGTCTGCTGCAAAACGGCATGCGGGTTCCCATCACCCTCCGGAATCAAAAGCAACTGGTCCAGATCTGGCGAAATTATGACTTTGCCAAACTCCATCAGGAGGCTGCGGAAAGGAGTCTGCGTCCATGACTTTTCTCTCTGAAATTTTACAGTTTGCAGTACTGATCCCTGCCGCCATTCTCGCCATTCTTCCTTTGAAAAACAAGCTGCGGTTTTCTGTTGTGAAAATTGCGGGGCTGATGGCTCTGGCGCTGGGATTCCTGATCCCTTTCTGCGGATGGATCGTGACAATAACAGGAATTCCCGTAAACTATATACTTTTTCCGGTAATGGCGGTACTGTATCTGTGCTACCACAAGGTATCTACGGTGCCCGTAAGCGTGGATCTGCCCATCTATCTGTTTGACATTGCATTGATGTCTTTTCCCGCAAATATTGCAGTAGCCATTGATTCCCGTGTGCATCCCACAGCATACCTGGCAGATTCCTGTATCGTTGCCAACGGGTGGCAGTTAGCAATCAGCTTTTTGTTCCTGTTGCTGTTTTCCTGGTTTTTCCGGCATATTCTGGGGTTTCTGGTAGACAATATCTCCTCGCCCAACGTATGGCTGGCCACCCTTCCGATCCCCCTGATCTTTACCTGTATGAATGTGATTATCCAGCCCAAGTACTATGAGACCATGCATGTAAACCGGGTCTTCTCCTTTTACATCGGCTATCATTTCCTGGCGCTGATCCTGATTCTTACTATCTATATTATCTTTTATCAGGTGGCATTGAATCTGATCCGCAATGCGGAGAATACAGAGCGGATCCGCTTTCTGGAGATGCAGGAAAGCCAGTATCATGCACAGCAGCAGTACATTGCTGAGTCTGCAAGACTTCGCCACGACTTCCGGCAGCAGCTTCACAGTCTGGCGGAGATGGCGGTGGCCGGAAATTATGAGCAGTTGACGGAGCATCTTCTGGGCTGCGTGGAGGAGCTTCCCAGACAGCCTGTGCATTATTGTTCCAATCTTCCGTTAAACGCACTGTTTTCCTACTATGCTTCTCTTATGGATGATGCGCAGATCCGGCGGAACTGGAAAATCACCCTTCCGTCGGAGATGAACTTTTCAATTACGGATATGGAACTTTGTTCCCTTCTGGGGAATATTCTGGAAAATGTATGGCAGGGATGCCAGAGTGTATCGCCACAGAACCGCTACCATGAGCTGACAGTCTGTGTGAAACACGAAACGAGCCTTTATATCGTGTCCTCCAACCGTTTTGACGGGCGGATAAAAAAGGAAAACGGAGTGTATCTCTCCACCCGCAAGAACGGTTCCGGCATCGGACTTTCTTCCATTGCAACGATTGCCGAACGGCACCGGGGGATCGCACAGTTTTCCAATACAGAAAATACCTTTGTGATCGATGTGGTCATTGAATAATATTAATAATAATATTGATATTAATGAAAAGGGGCACCTCCTTTGAAGTGTCCCTTTTGCATGTCTTACTTTCTCTCTTATCTTCTTTTCCTGTTTACAAGGATCACCGCAAGTGCGCCGACTGCTGCCGCCGCTGCGCCAATAAGGAAGATCCACCATGCTGTGTGGTTTTCTTCCTGTGCGGGTGCGGCAACGATACCGGTGTCTGCCGGCTGCACATTTCCGGTCTCCGTATCCGCAGGCTCCTGTTCCGTCGTCTTTGCATCCACCACGAGGATATACTCGGATGCATGGGTAAAGGTGAGCGCTACGCTGCCATCCTCTGCGATCTCCTCCTCGCAGATAAATTCCATCTCACCCGTCTGTTCATTATAGTAATACAGACTTGCATACAATCCGGCATTCTTCTGGTCCATATTCAGGGTAAGCACCGCCTGGAAACCAAACTCGCCATCGTAGCCCAGGCTTAAACCGGTATAGAACTTCTCACCCGTAACATTGTTTATTACCGAAACAGGAATGTTGCCCTCTGCCTGCTCACCGTACTTCACGCCGAAGTCAATGTCCCGCACTCCTTCCACTGTCACATCCCGGCCGTTCACACTCCAGGTAATGCCGTTATCCATAGCAAACACAACGGTAACATCTTCTCCGCGGATCAGATCAAACAGGCTGCTGGGCACCTCCGTGGTGCCGTTCATATCCACCGTAATTTCTTCTCCCGCCGGGGCCTGCTTCGCCTCCTCACGGATGACATCCCAGCCTTCCTTGCCGTTCTCTCCCTTAAGGAAAGGTCTTGCGTCACGGCCGTCCTCTACTGCGTCTGCGTTGCTCTTCTCTGTGCTGCCCGTATTTTTGCTTCCGGTGTCTACGCTTCCGGTACCTGTGCTTTCCGTATCCTTACTTCCCGTGTCCTTACTTCCGGTATCTTCGCTTCCGGAGTCTACACTTCCGGTATCTTCGCTTCCGGTATCCTCGCTGTCGGAACCGCCGTCGCTAAGCTTCGCCACCGTCTCCGTATAGCTGTGTCCGCAGCCCCCGCAGGTGTAGGTTCGGATACCTTCCTCCGCAGTCGTCGGCTGTTTTGTAATTACTGACGTATAGCTGTGTCCCTTTGCAGAAATTGCCGTGCCGCTTGTCAGTACCTTGCTGCACGCCGTACAACAAATATCTCCGGTATAGCCTGCCTCCGTACAGCCTGCCTCCTTCTCGTTTCGGATCTCGGTTGCAGGGTGATTTGCTGCATCTACCTCGCCGTACTCTTCCTGACATACCTCACAGACTGCCTTCTTTGTACAGCTTGCCGTACCTCCCTTATGTTCCTTGGCAGGAATTACTGTACCGCTCACTGTAATCTGATTACACTCTGTGCAGTAGGTGTCTCCGGTATAGCCCTCCTGAGTACAGGTCGCTTCTGCTGCATTTTCTACTATCGTCTGTGGATGACTGCACACGGATCTTGTGATCTTCACGGCAACCGTTTCATTCTTATAATTGCCCTTATCCGCCCCGGTGTAAACTGCTGTCGCTGTCGTCTCCACACCAACACTCAGTGCAGTACCAAGATCGCTGTCCTGCCATGCCCAGTTCTCTCTGCCCAGTGCCACATCCGACACCTTCTTACAGTCAAATGCCACATTCATGGTATCGCCGGGCATATTGGGTGCATTCTCCGCCTTGTTCACCGTCAGCTTTATCTTCATCGTTACCGTTTCATAATTGACGATATCTGTCGGCGTAAATATTACCTCATACTCTGTCGTATCACTGTCGGACACAGCAGGCTTGACATCCGGTGTATTCCATGTGAAAGTACCTGTCACCTCCGCATCCCCTCCGGTCAACGAAGACGCATTTCCCTTACCGTCGCCATACACAGCTTTTCCGCCGTTCAGTCCGGACTCCCCGAGACTGTCTCCATAGGTAATCTCTGCCGCCGTGGGAATCGTCTCAAGATAAGGCTTTGCCTTCGCCACCGTCACATCGATCATCACGTTAAAGGGCATATAATTACCGTCGCTCGGCTCATAATGCACTTCATAGCTGTTTATCCCTGCCGCAGGAACCTCGGTGGGATTTGCCCACGACCATTTACCACCATCCAATTTTTTATTCTCACCGCCAACTGTCCATGACAGGCTTGCCCCCCAGAGGCTTAAATCCGCCAGCGTCTGTGCCGGATCATAGACAATATTACTCTTTACCGGTCTCGGCTTTGAATCCACGTTAGGCTTCGCCTGATTCACTGTAATTCTTACAAAATCCGTCAATACGGCATAGCTGTCGTCCTTCGGTGTAAAAACCCATGTTGCTGTCTTGTCGTAATGACTCGGCACCTTCGTTTCATCTTCCCATGCCAAAGTACCTTCCAGAACATTTCCGTCTGCATCCACAAACTCTACCGGCTCAAACTCCAGCGTGGAAAGGCTGTCGCCGTAGGTCATGACGCTGTTTTTCAGTGCAATCTTCTGCCCTTCCCCGACATACACATCCAGCTTGGGGCTCCATGTGACAGTAAGACTAATATCAACTGTCAAATAGTTTTCAACGAATACCTTTAATTTGACTGTTGCGCTCGCATCCATGTCATTTTTCAAAACCCGGTAGGGCAATATGCCGGTCGCATCATCATAGTCTGCCTTGTCGATCTCCACCTTCTCATGATGATCATACACTCCTTCAATTTCTACCCTGCCGCAGTCCTCTGGCAGAAATGCCCGTATATCAAGCTCCGCATCCTGGTCACGGTCGTAATAAAAGTTTTTGCTCGTTGTGAAATCCGACAGAAACTTTCTCCCGACGTTTATCGTGATCGTCTTCTCCGCCGCATTATAATTCTGACTCTCCTGCAGGAACACCTTGACCTTTGCCGTTCCCGCTTTCAGAATCGTCACGGTGCCGTCTTCCGCAACGGTTACCACACCTTCTCCATCCGTCAGCTCGTACTGTATTGCCGACTCTGTATGGTTTGCCGTCGCATCGAGTCTGAATGAACCATCCCCATAGGTTTTGGTAACGCTGTCCACTCCGGTAAGCACTGTGTCCGCCCTTTTCACGGTCAGCGTACCGTGTTCGGCATAATCACCTGCCGCATCCTTGTAGTTCACGGATATTCTATACTTTTCATTTCCGGAAACTACCTTAAATCTATAATCACCGACATCCGAGGCTTCCGTTACATCTGTCTCCAGTGTGAGACTGGCAAGTATCTCCTCTTGGGTATCCCCGGGCACCAGCCGACTCCAGTCAACGGTTAAATCGCTTATTGCAAGCATCGGGGTTTCCTGCCCATAGGTCTTCTCCAGATTTGCCACAGCTACACGAAGGTATCTCTTTTCCACCTCCGGCGTTACTTTTACGGTCACACTGTCAAAAGCGTTGTCCGCCGGTGTAAAGGTCAGCTCATACTCTGTGGTAGTGCCCGGAACGGGATACTCCTCCGCATTGCTGTCCGTGATGCTCCAGGTACCCTCCAGGGCACTGCCCGCCGGATCCTCCGGGTTGATGACTGTTCCGCCGGAAATCGTAAGTTCCTTAGCCTTCGTGCCGTAAATACCGCTTAATTTAGGCTCTGCAGACACGACCGGCATAATCTTCTTCCATGTCACCGTCGCCGCATTGCTGCGGAACGGATAACCGTCACAGGTGATCACACAGTAATAGGTCTGGCTCGTTCCCGCGCTCTGTCCCCGAATGGTCAGTGTGGCTGACGTTGCACCGTCTACCGCCGTACCGGTGCTGCCCTCCGCGTCTGTGAGATACCACTGATAGGTCAGCTCCTTTTCCGACGCAGCAGTCACGGTAAGTGTCTCCTGCCGTCCTGCCCATGCCGTCTTATCCTCCGGCTGCTGTGTAATCTGAGGCTCCGGAAGCTGCTCCACTTTCACGGCATAGGCAAACTTGTTTCCATTTAACGCCGTTTCATCCAGAATCCAGTCACCGGCGGAGCCATCGTCCTCCATCCGTCTAAAACCATAGCCCTCGGAAAGCAGATCCCGCAAAGTAGTTCCAGAACCCACTTGCACACTCATGCCATCGAACGGGTTCGCATGTCTCGACATATGGTAGCTCCCGCCCTTCAGGCTTAATGTTCCCGACTCATGGGACACTCCCTCAAAGCTGCCGTCAAGGATCGTGATTGTTCCACCCGCCACATACATGACCGATTCCATGGATGTCCCATCAATGGTCGTCTCGCCGCCAGATGTCGCCAGATTAAGACCATACAATGTATTCTCCCATAAAATCTTTAAGTTCTTCTCCAGTCTCAGGCTGCCACCCGTGACATTCAAAACGTTACTTTTATCATAGCCTGTCAATGTTCCGTTTTCTATCGTTACTGCACCGCCGGCAATCTCAAAGAGAGTTCCCGACGTTCCGCTTTTGATATTGTGTCCGCCCAGATCCAGCGTTACCGTGCCATTTTGCAATTTGGCGCACTGCTCTCCAGTCGCAGTCACATCCGTGTAAAAATACACGGTATATTCCTTGCCGTCAACCAGCTTTTCCGTCTCGCTGCACAGGGTTTCCCACGACGTACAGTATACGTTTCCCTCCTCCGACCGGACAGCTGCCAGCACCTGTAAGCCACAGTTCCCACAGACCCCGGTGGTCTGATTCAGATCGGCATGTCTGCAATCCGCAATCAGTGCATTGCAGTACTTGCAGTACCCTTCCTCATATACATGTTCCTTACACGAATATGCCTCTATTTTGCCTGAAAAGTCCTCCGCATCCAGTGCCGCTCTGGTATAGCGTATTCCGGTATCCGGGTTTTTCACCCCATAGCCGGCCGGGAAGGCAGTGCTGCGCTTCAGATAAGACTCGAAGTTCAGTTTGCCGATGGTGCCGCCGGTAATGGCAAGGAGTTCTCCACCCGGCCACTTTATTTCCTCCACGCTTCCCGAAGAAATCCTGCCGCTGCCATTAGCAACATCCAGAATTGCGATATCGGCTCCTTCTACGCATATGGTTGTATTATATCTATTTACCTGGGCAGTTCCTGTGACCCTGACGTTCTCCTTGAACACCGCTGTTTTTTCCGGCCAAACATAGACACCGCCGCCCTGAAGTTCCCCGCCAGCTTGTGAAGACATCACAATGAACGTATTACTTATTAACGCCAGAGAATAATCTTCCGGTGTTACCAGAGCATGCCCCGCCAGATCCAGTGTTATCGTGTCTGATTGATTACTTCCAATCATCCAATTAACACTCGCCAGATCTGCCTGACAATCATCTAATAGCGTCAGTGTTGCGTCAGAACCTTTTGGCAGTGCCGCCACTGCCTCCGACAGACATGTATAGTATGTGGTGGTCTCACCTACGGTCAGACTGACCACATCATCTGCAGAACCGCTCTCCCCCGACAGCGTTGCAATTCCGTATTGCCCGCCGGATGCCTTATCTGCGACTGTCCCGGAATTCCCACTCACGGTAGCGCTCCCCACCGCTGTCTTTGTCATTGCTGCATCCGGCTCGTCAGATGCCGTCGTCACCGCTGCCTGCTTCTGTCCCGCCGCTGCCACTTTCAGCGCCGACGGTTCCACCGTACTACCGGCGATGAGCACCGCCAGCGCTACTGCCATGATTCTTTTCCACCTTCTGGTCTGCTTCTTCATACTCTTTCTGCCCGCTTTCCTTTACTATCTCGGTTACAAATATTTGTACTGATATTGTTTTCTATTCTATACGGATTCGTCTTCCCTGCGCAAGGCGGCTTGCACGAAACGACAGTTTTACGCACGAATGACATTGGGAAGGATTTGTGCTATACTATCCATAAACCGGGAATGAGGTTCCCACACAGAAGAGGAGCGTTGAATCTGATGCGATTTGCACTGGTGGATGATGCGGCGGCGGAGAGAGAGACAGCTGGCAGACTGTTCTCCTCCTTCGCCGAAGAAATGCATACGGAATTTGAGGTAGATATGTTCGACAGCGGAGAGGCATTTCTTGCTGCGTTCGTTCCCTATACCTATGATATTGTATTTATGGATATTTACATGGGCGGCATGAGCGGCATCGACACCGCCAGGAAAATGCGGGAATCCGACAGCCGTTCCCTGTTGATCTTCCTCACCTCCAGCGGGGAGCATATGGGGCAGGCATTTTCCGTCCATGCCTTCGATTACATGGAAAAACCACTGGATAGAAATAAATTTTTCACCTGTCTTACAGATTCCCTGGCACTTCTCCCAAAGCCCGAGGATTACCTGTCCTTCTCCTCCAATGGGCTGGACATCCGGCTCTTCTACAGCGAAATCGCCTGTTTATCCTCCTGTGGGCATTCCACGGTGGTGCAGTGCACTTCCGGCAGAGAATATACCGTTTACTCCGCATTTTCCGTCTTTACAAAGCCGCTTACGGAAGACGAACGCTTTCTATTAGTCAGCCGCGGGATCCTGGTCAACATGGATCATATCACCGGTTTTCAGGGCAACAACTGTCTTTTGCAAAACGATCTGAGTGTTCCGGTGACACAGCGAAAGCTGCGACAGCTGATCCAGACCTGGCACAATTACAATTTTACAAAATTTCATAACTCCATGCCCGAAAGGAATTGAATCCCATGAATTATTTATCTGAAATTTTTTCATTTGCGATACTGCTTCCGTCCGCTGTGTTGTGCCTGCTTCCCGTGAGGAACCAGCTGCGCATCTCCGTCCGGAAGCTGTCCCTTATGGCGGGTGGGGTATTCGTTGTGCTGATACCGCTCTGCGCTGCCCTTGTCACCCTCGCCGATCTCCCCACCAACTACGTCCTTCTGCCGGTGGTGGCAATCCTTTTCCTATGTTATCAAAGGGTGCTCAGGACACATATCTTTACAAGTGCTTCCATCTTTCTGCTGGTCATGGCTCTGATGTCCTTCCCGGCGCTCATCGCCCTTGCCATCGACTGCCAGGTGCATCCGTTGGAAGGGGTTCTGTCCCATTGTCCTCTTGTCTGCGGCATCCAGCTGGCCATAAGTGCCCTGTTTCTGCTGTTATATGCCTGGTTTTTCTACCGTTTTCTCGGAGATTTCGTGGATTTCATGGAGTCCCCCAGAGTGTGGGCCGTTTCTCTTCCCGTTCCGCTGATTTTCATTCTGCTCAATATCCTGATGATGCCTCACAAATATGAGACTATGCATGTCAACCGGGTATACTTGATGTACCTTTTTTACATAGTCCTTTCCTTTTTCCTGTTCAATGTCATCTATGTGATCTTTTATATGATGACTGTGGAACTCCGCCGGAGTTCGCAGGATCGGGAACGCATCCGGTTCTTCGAGATGCAGGAGAGCCATTACCTGGTCCAGCAGCGCTACATTACGGAATCGTCCAGACAGCGCCATGATTTTCGCCAACAGCTCTTAAGCATTGCCCAGATGATACAGAATGGGGAGTATGATGCTCTGTCCGGCTATCTGTCGGAATATATTTCTTCCCTCCCGGAGTCCCTGACGACCTATTGTCTGAACATCCCGGTCAACGCCCTGCTGAATTACTATGGGGCAAGGATGGATACTGGCGGCATCCGCCGCAACTGGAAGATCAGTCTTCCGCAAAACCTCCGGATCACAGATACCGAGCTCTGTGGTCTTCTCGGCAACCTGTTAGAAAATGTATACTATGGTTGCCAGACCCTTCCGCCGGATAAAAGGTATCACGATCTGACGATCCAGATCCGTCAAAGCTGTCTTTACATTATCTCCGTAAACAGCTTTGACGGTGTTGTAAAGCAGAAGGCCAACGCCTACCTCTCCACACATAAGGGAGGCTCCGGCATCGGCCTGACCTCCATCGCCACCGTGGCAGAAAAATACGGCGGCATGGCTAAATTCTCCCACACCGCCGATCGTTTTACCATGGATGTTGTAATCCAAAAGTAGTATTTATTTTTCCGTTTTGTTTCTTACTACCACCAGCAGGATACCTGCCGCTCCGAGAATGATCACCGCCAGGGCCATGAGGAGCACCCTGACCGGATGGAAACTGCCGGCTGTGCTTATCTCCTCCGCAGATGCCGGATTCACCGGATTCTCCACAACGCCGGGCTCCATGGATTGTCTGTCGACGATGATCGTGTAGTCCGAGGCATGGGTGAAGGTCAGTCCGACCTCTCCCTGACTGTCTATCTCACCTGCACAGATAAATTCCAGTTCGCCAGACTGTTCGTTATAATAGAACAGGTTCGCAAAGAATCCGGCATTCTTCTTATCCATATTCACAGTAAGCGTCGCCCGGAAGCCAAACTCACCGTCATAGGCAAGCGTCAGGTTGACGGAATATCTCTCTCCGGTAACATTGTTGATGATTTCCACCGGAATCGTTTTCCCGGCTTCCCCGCCGAACACCACACCGAGATCGATGTTCTTCCCGGCGGCCGTGACATCCTGGCCGTTCACCGTCCAGGTAATACCGTCTCCCATATGGAACACCACGGTCACATCTCTGCCTTTGATGGTGTCAAAAATATCTCCCGGCACCATCGTGGTACCATTCATTTCCACATCAATAATCTCTCTGTCCGGTGCATTCTCCAGCTGCTCTGCGATCAGTTCCCAGCTGTTCTTTCCGGTATCATTCTTAAGGTACGGCATTTCCGTATCCGGCACAGGTGTCACTGTGGGCTCTGTCGCCGGAACCGGTATCGGTGTCGTGGCAGGCTTTGACGCAGGAGCCGCTGTCGGTGCCGTTGTTGCCGCGGGAGCTGCTGTGGGAGCCGGGGTTGCCGCAGGGGTTTCCGTCGGAGCAGCGTCAGATGCTGTATCTTCCTCCGGCTCGGGTGTCGGTGCCAGCTTTGCGATTGCCTCGGTGTAGCTGTGCCCACAGGTGACGCAGGAATAGGTCAGGATGCCCTCTTCCTCCGTTGTCGCTGCCTTCGTCACCGTGCCTGTATACTTGTGCTCTGTCTTCGGAATCGCAGTTCCCACTAACAGCGTGACACCGCATTCCGCACATACGGTATCACCGGTATACCCCTCCACCTGACAGGTCGCATCCCGCATTCCGTTCACCGTTGTCTGTGCGTGCTCACAAATACTTCGGATCAGCACAATTTCAACGCTCTCGGTCTCATAATTGCCCTTATCACTTCCATTGTAAACTGCCGTTGCCGTCACCGCCGTTTCATCGGTCAGTTCCAGCAAAGCGTCAGCTTCCTCCCAGTACCAGCCCTGGGGCAGTTCCACCTCTCCGACAGTCTTCACCCTGTGGGCAGGCTCCATTTTCGCCTGGGGCATATTGGACGGGCAGGAGGCTTTGTGGACCGTAAGGGTCACTGTGGTCTCTGCCTTGCCCCAGTTGCTGTCCGTCGAGGTGAATACCACTTCGTACGGTGTTGCATCACCGTCGGAAACGGTAGGTCTCACGCTTCCGTCCTTCCATGCAAAGGTTCCGGCCACATTTCCCGCACCTCCGCTCAGCTGGCTCTCCGCAAGTGTCTGTCCGTAGGTGATTGCTGCCGCCGTCGGCTTCTCCGTGATCTCAGGTGTTGCCTTTCCGAGCGAAAGTGTTACCACTGCCGTCGTCGGCTTATAGTTTACATGATCCGTCGGTGTAAAGACAGCCACATAGCCCTCATTATCCACCGTCGGCACGATGTCCGGATTCTCCCAGTTCCAGCTTCCGTCCACTGTCAACTCATTGTCTCCGACCGTCCAGACAGCGCTGCCGCCCGTCCAGACACTTCCCGCCGCACTGCCGCCTGCCGGTACATAATTGCTCATGGGTGCCATCTCGCCGAGGGTCTTTGTCTGATCATAGGTGATCGTCACGCCCTCTGCAAGGACGGGTACCGTCACTCTCGGTGCTGCCGGAACAACGGTAATAGCAATCCCCTTCTGATATGCCCTGTAGCTATCCGGCTCCGAATGACGGTAGGTATAGGCTGCCGATGTCGTTCCGACAGTGGGCACGCTCTCCGGTTCCAGCCATTCAAAGCTGCCCGGAATCTCCCTGCTGTTCATCCCATAAACGGTTCCGTCGAATTTTAACAGCAATACAGACAGCTTCTGTCCATAAGTCAGTTCATTGCTTCCGTCAATTTCCACATTGCCCTGTACCTGCAGATCCTGCAGCTCTATGGTGGAGAACTTCCGTCTCTGCACCTGACTGATATTGTCGGTTTCATCCTTTGCCACCAGATAAACGGCGTATTCAGTATCATAATGCAGCTTTTCCAGAGAAATGCTCTGTCTCTGTCCCACCTGATTTTCGGAAACGTAAACAGTACCGTATCTGAAATGCTCGTCAAAAGCACCCTTATGGTTCTCCAGTTCCTCAAAAGTCGGTGTCGCATTCAGACCCAGGGTGGAATTACCGTCACAGTAATAATAGAAAAGCGTTCCCGCCTCATCCATTGTAAATTCCACATCCGCAGTATTGGACGTAATCTTCTCCGCAGGCACGGTCGAAGTCAGTCCCGGTGCGGTGTTGTCGATCACAATGCCGTCGGAACAGATTACAGCACTCCGGTTGCCCGCCTTATCCACCACATAGGCGTACACAACATAGCTGCCGTCCGTATCCAACGTAAATCTGCCGTTTTCAGCAGCCTTGAAGCTCCGCTCCAGTTCCTGCAGCTGGTAATCGGTCAGCACCTGGTAATTGGCAGTGTCCTGTACCCGGTCTGCGTAGTAATAGTAGGTCTGTATGCCGGAAAGTGCGTCCGTGGCTTGAAGCGCCATCTGCGCAGATTTCGTCTTTATTTCAAAGGAAATAGGCTTCTCCCGTTCCTTCCAGTTGCTCAGGCCGAAGGAAATACCGTCGAATTCTCCGGTAAAGACCGGTGCCTCCTTCTCAACTTTGATCACATCCGCCAGCTGCTTTGCATCGGAAATATAACCGGTTGCGGTCTCCCGCAGATAATAGGTCGGCTGTACACTGTCCATGCCACTCTCCTTGTCATAGAAGATACTGCCTGCGTAGCCATCCTTCTGGGAAAAGCTGATAGTATAGCCCTCCGGTGCCACCAGTTCGGCACAATTGGTCCAGCCGTCCGCTCCCAGCCCTTTTACGGTGGGAGTGACATTCATGGGCTTATACACGATGTCGAATCTATTTTGCGTGGAACCTATATAATCACCGATTCCCTCAACCCACACCGTTGCCTTGCCGACTTCTATGTTGTTCTCATACCTTTGAACAACGAAGTCGGTGTCCACCTGCAGATTCAGATTATTGTTGCCTCCCACACCTGCGTCAGTAAAGTCTTCCGCCGTCAGTGTGACCGGCTCTCCTGTATAATACTTGGTGACTGTGTTTTTGAACAGGGTATTGATGGCGTTCAGTCTGTACTTTGTCACAGGCCCCTTGAGTTCGCCGCGGACGCTCTTCTGGTAGTTTGCCGCCGTCACTTCGCAGTAGAGCGTTTTCCCGAGATCGTCCGCCGTCACATCGTATGTATTATTCCGCCTTCCTGTCTTTGTTTCCACAAGCGTCGCCTCTTCACCATCCATGCGGTACCAATTGTAGGCAGGTTCTTCTATCACATCCCATTCCGTCATGCCTGACTCCGGTGTAAATGTACACTGCAAGGTATCCCCGACCATGGGCTGTCTTATACTTCCAGATGCACTTTTAACGGAGATCACAGCGCTTCCCTTCAGTTCCTGCAGCAGACAGAAAACCTTTACCTCAGACAAACTATTACTGTTTGCCCTTGTCTCATCTACCGGCTTGTATTGCCCCTTGCTATCTTTCTTATGATACTGATAATTTTTTCCATACTCTCCATCCAGCAGTTTGGTACATTTGCCGTCTGATGCAATTTTACCTTCATCATCCGCCACATAAATACTGCTGAAGATACCTCCCCTCAGCTTCGCATTGTCCTGACTCAGAATAAGATTGCTTTGGAACTCGCCCCCGCTGATTGTCACATCGGTATTCTTGATTGCATAATTCCAAACGTCAACAAATGTGCCACCTTCCACCTCCAGTTTACCGCTCAGCATATAAAAACCATATTTTGAACATTGGGTCTTCCTTCCAAAGCTGCCATCCTTGATTTTTACAACCGGATTCGCCCCCTCGTCTGTGTAAATAACGGCACCTTTATCTGTGTCCGCTCCGCTTCCGTTTGCGTTTACCCAATAGTTACCGTTCTGTATGGTCAGTGTGCCGCCGTTGGCGACGATCATATTCGCAACGGTGCTTCCAACCCTTTTGCCGCCTACCATGCCGCCGGTTCCTTCACTGTCCTTCAGGGTGAGACTTCCGCCGTTAAGCTGCAGGAGCGTCTTGCCGGGCTCCCCCGTCAGCTGATTACCGTTGACGTCCAGCGTAAAACTGCCATCGTTCACGGTCAGGGTGCCGCTGTGGGTCATATTCTCCTGAATGCGAACCGTGCAGCCTGCATTCTCCGGTTTCTGTGCCGCCGCGACTGCGGCATCCAATGTGGCATAGGCAATTCCTTCCGTCTCGCCGCGCTTATACAGCATGGCTTTCACCGCAGCCAGCTTCCCCGAATGGAAGCTCTGTCTGTAAACCGCCGAATAACCATTACTGCCTTTGGCAATGACATAGCAGGTCACATCCGTCTCTACATCCGACGCTGCCACGGAAAACGTCTGTGTTCCACCGGTCAATGTAAGGCTTTGGGTCTCCCCTGCCTCCGCCTTTTTCTGAACCGCTGCGTCCGTGAGTTCACTTGCGCTTACCAGATAATATACCTTTATATCCTTTTTACCGGAGACTGTGACCTCCGCCAGATTATCCGTATTGTCCACATCGGTCAGTTTCACATTGAGAGGCAGAACATAGAGCATATTTTCGACATCACTTTTTACCGTCTGCCCGCTCACGGTCACAGGTTTTCCGCCGTTTACATCTTCAATGACCGCAGTGATATCATACTGCTCTCCCTCCGGAAGATACATTTGGACATAAAGATAGTCCCTCGATTCGGGGCATTCCGTCGTCTCTCCGGCATAATATTCCTGACTGCCAAGCTCCTCGCCCGCCTGCCTGACACTGAGAGCGGTGACCTTCCGCGTTTTCGTCTTCCAATTCCAGTCAATGTCTAACCGCAGCCGTGTGTCGCACAACGGCTGTCCGATCTGCACGGTATAATCGGTCCTGCCCTCTTGAAAATCCACCTGTGTCTGATATACATCTGCTCCCAGAGTTACCTTTACATCCTGCTTTCCGGTCAGGGCACTCTCAGCAAAATATTCTAACTCGATTGCGGCGGAAGCCCCGGCTACAGTACAGGTCGTATTTTTTTTCTGATTTTTCAGCTCTGCGGTTCCGGGAATGTTCTGGCTTCCCACCAGTCTTACATCATATACCGTAAGCTGCAGCGTGTATGCCACTCCCTCAGGGTCTTTGGGGCTTATCGTTCCTGTGACATCCAGCTTTGCCTCCCCGCCAATACGGATACTGCCGCCATTATATTCGTTGTCTCCTGTTCCGTAGCCGATATTTCCGTCTGCGGTGATTTCCCCGCCCGTAATGGAAATCTCCCCGCAGGGCAGCGCCTCCTTAGAGTTTCCATTGTAGCCGCTGCCGATCGCCGCTCCCTGAATTGTGGAATTGGTTCCATCTACCACGGCGGTGGCTGTCACCTTGCCGCCGGTAATCTCGATCTTATCCACATGACCGGCGCATCCGCCGCCGATGCCGGCTGCGCCGGTTCCTCCGACGGCATTGACAACGCCGCCACTGATGATAATGGTTCCCTCGGAGCCATAGCCGGAGCCGCCGATTCCGGCTCCCGAGGTTTCCAGAACGCCCCTGTAGGAATAGGTTCCGCCCTCTGCATTGACTGTGCCGCCCTCTATGATGATGGTTCCGAACTTCTGGATCACCTCTCTTGGCTTACCCTGATAAGCTCCCGTTCCGTTGGCGCCGATGCCCGCTGCACCTCCGTAATAGCTGCCGCCCACCGCTGTCAGGGTTCCGGTGCTCTGTGCGGTGATGGTCAGGGTGCAGTCCTCCCCGACGCCGATCCCCGCACCTCCGATGCTGCCCTTAAGCACATTATTTCCCTCCAGCGTAAGGTTCAGCTTTGCACCGTTAATTAACTCGATAGCCGCCGTCGTGGCGTACCATGCGTTGCGATCGATGTTCACATCCCGTATTGTCAGGTTGACGGTTGTACCGTCTATCACGATCCTCTTTCGTGCGATATTTCCGTCCTCGTCCGAGAAGCTGCCTGTCAGAACCGCATTGTTGTACTTGGACACATTGCCCGCATTGATCGTAAAGTCAAGACGCTGAGCATTATCCGTTGTGAGCGGCAGCTTGTCCAGCTCCAGCACCGCAGCCTGCGTCTGTATGGTCTGCGCCGCATTTACTCTGTCCATGCCCGGTGTCCCGAAGGAGGCTAACGCAAGGAAGCCCGCAAGCAGAAATGCTGCTGCCCATCTGCCCACTCTGCGCAGACCGTCCACGCTCCGCTTTCTGTCGTTTCCATTTTGTTTTTCCATTTCCTGCCGTTTCCCAAGGTGCTGTTTCACCGTCTGATTTTTCATAATTCTCTTCCTCATTTTTCGAAAATTGTTACTTCCACATGCCCTGCGCCGTCTTACGTCCGTCACGCCGTGTTCCTCTCCGCTCTCCTGACGGCCTCCCGGTAACGGTTGTCCGGATAGGGACGCACGATGAAATCAAAGATATGATTCCGAATGGCGGTTCTCCCGAAATACTGGTCATCCGTGATCCAGATGATCCTGCAGATGGGATGTCTGCTCTGGTAGGTCTGCATGATCTCCATGCCCATGGCGCCGTTCAGCGCAATAACAGCGATATCACTGTCCTCCTCCACATGGAAATGTCCGTCCATGTGGACCTGGCTGACAATGATACCGTCGATCTCTTCCTCCGTAATCTTCCGCAAAAGCTGATACTCCTGCTCGTTGTTTGTGTAGATCAGTGCTCTCATACCTTCTCCTGTCATGTACTCATTTCAGTTTCCCCACGTCTATAGTATGAATATATATGACACCATCCCCTCCCCGCAATACCTCCGGCACGAGATGACGTCTATCGTCACAAGATGACATCATCTTGACTTTTACAAAAATACTGTACTATTTTGTTTCGGACATTTTCTTTTCTGTCCTCCTTACATTTAATACAATAACGCTGGGAAAATGTTTTGGCAGTGGCGAGAATAGCCAGAGATTTTATAGGGTGATTAGTGATGATGTAGAAGCTTCATGCCCTCTACAAAATAACCAATTTTGACCCTGTCAATTTTGGTGTATATTTTAGAAAAATAAAGTATGCTTTTACTAAACTATCGCTTATAATAAAAATGGAGTGTTACCAAAACGGTAAGCGGTTCACCTTTCGCCAAAATGATGACATTTTGAGAGCTTCCAGTATTATTGGAGGTGATACAGATGGGAAATCTATTGAAAGGTACATAAGATGCTGGAAACAGTGGTAGGCATTGTCGGTATTGTTGTTACGATCATCAGTATCATCGTAACGATTATCAGTATCGTACAGACTGCACGGAAACATAAACATCAAAAAAGCAACCGCCCGACCAAGGAATAGGTTGCTTTTTTGATATATAACCGAAAACTTAGGTGAACCGTTGCTGTACGGTAGCACTCTTTTCTTTTATTATCTTAACACTCTCTTTTGATTTCGTCAATAAAATTCACCATTTACATAAAATTGTGCCCAAATTGTACCCGGGCTTGACTTTTTCCGGAATACTGGTATACTGGTAAGGCTGAAACGCCCTGAAATCAAGGCTTTTCGGAAATCCATTCGTGTGTTCGAGACCTTCCACACGTAAAACAAAACTAAAGGAGAAAACAAATGAACAAGAAAGTACTGTACCTCGTACACGGAGCGGTGATCGCTGCTCTCTATGTTGTGCTGACTATGTTAGCCAACGCTCTGGGACTGGCAAATTATGCCATTCAGGTCCGCTTCTCGGAAGCCCTGACCATTCTTCCCGTATTTACCCCTGCTGCCATACCGGGACTTTTCCTGGGATGTATCATCAGCAATACCATGACCGGCTGCATGCTGCTTGACATTATCTTCGGCAGCCTGGCAACACTGATCGGTGCATTTGGCACTTATCTGCTGCGTGATAAGAACAAATGGCTGGCTCCTCTGCCTCCCATCGTCGCCAACACCATCATCGTTCCTTTCGTGCTGGCTTATGTGTATCATTTAGAAGGTGGTATTCCTTATTTCATGCTGACCGTAGGCATCGGGGAAGTGATCTCCTGCGGCATCCTGGGCATGCTGCTTCGCACCGTGCTGCAGAAATATCGCAAATACATTTTTGACGTACAGAAATAAGTTATGATGCCAGGGTCAAAAGGTCTAAGCCCACATGAGCTTGCTCATATCGGGGGGGATTGTGGGAGTGCGTAGCACGGAACAATCCGCAGGCATCAAAGTCGGGGGCTTTTGCCCCCGACATCATAAGCTATTTAATTCTCTGTTCTCATGTATGTGATGAAATGATTGCCATTCTCAGCAAACCACGCTGTGGCATCGTTCATTCCTTTCTTATACAGCTTTCCGGTGGAAGGTTCCATAATGACCACATTGAATTCATTAAATCCGGTCACCAGCACCGCTTCCCCGTCCTCCAGGATCGCCAGTACCGGGATATCCTGATTCACATAATACAGCACCGCATCCAGACTACAGCCGCTCAGATCCAGTACCTGTACGCCTGTCATATTTTCTTCCAGAATCTGTATGGCCGTCTTACCCTGTGCCAGATCGTATTCGGTGTTCCGGGTGATTCCGGCATGCCGCAGGATATTGTCCAGGCATACCGTCAGGCTGTTCTTCTGGTCCGTGACACTTTCTTCCTTGATTGCCATGATCTGGTTCCTGCTGACACGATTGCCCTTCAGCCATACCGTAATGCCGCGGTCGTTCGTAACAACCCCGGAGGAATCGTAGGCTTCCTTCACCGCCTTGCCCGGGGCACTGTAAATGCCCTGTACTCCATAAGCATTGTATACATAATATCTGGAAACTTCGCTGACCGCATCCAGTGTCAGTTCTCTTCCGCCCTCAAATACGACCTCCTTCGGATTCAGCACCTTGATAGTCTTGGTATCAATGGTTGTCTTGGTCTGTATCTGCACATATCTCTCATAAATATCAATGTCCGCCGTAACTACTTTATTCTGTCCCGGCTCTTCTTCCACATTGTTCATGATCTGGTCATTCAGGATCTCCTGATAGCTGCCGTTCTCAGAACGCTGTATTCTCGACAGGGTGATCTGATTGCCCTCGATGGCGCAATCCACGATATAGATGCCATCCTGTCCGTATTCCTTCAGATTATTTCCAGAAGAATTGCTGATGCAGACCTTATACATGGGGTAAAAGATCTGTCCGGAATTCTCTGTCCGGATGTCGCTCTCCCTGGCCACGCCGTAGATAATATCTTCTCCCATGAAGCCAAGCGGCCGGATAGCCTCACCGTCCTGGGCCCGGATCACTGTCTGTTCTCCGGTATTCAGATTCCGGACATTCAGCTGGTTGCTGTGGTTGATGTCATCCCCTTCCTGCCATACGATGATCTCATGGTTCTCCGATACCTGAAGGCTGTCATCCTGTCTTATACTTACCAGCTGTTCAGCGCTGCGATTCTCCAGATCCACATCATAGACACCGTTTTCCAGGAAAAAATATACATGTTGCTGTCTGTTCCGGTACAGCAGCTGTTCCATCTCATCCTTCAGCACCGCATAGCTCTTGGAATAAGGGATATAGACTTCTTCCTCGATCGTATTCAGCGAATTGTCATAGCTGATGATCTGAATGCCGGTCTCTCCCTCATGTCTTCCGCGATTCATGTAACCATACACGGCAAATTTCACATTACCGCCCTCGTCTACATCCAGGATCTTGATGCCATGATTGTCATACAGAGTCCGCCGGTCGGCATTATCTTTATCATAGAAGGAGAAGATCACTGTCAGTCCGTTGGTGGCCGCATTATAGCTGAGTAACTGCCCCATATCGGAGAACACCACGGTATTGCCATCCGCGCTCTCCATCATATCCACATTTTCATCCGTGATTCCCAGAAGGATCTTGTCATTGGCATACATCCGGGTAGTATCCGGGATCTGTGTCATGGTACGCTCATAATCCAGCAGATACATTCTCTCCGAAGTATATCTGACTCTGTAATACTCTTCGACATTGTAGTAGATCTTATTTTTGCCCTCTCCGGTGGATACCACAAAATCCATCAGCAGAGAGGCCACATTCCCACTGATCTGTGTCAGCCGGATGGAAGCCGCGTCCTCCTGGACCGGTTCCAGACTGCCCCAGGTGATCTGCTGAAAGCTGCTGTGAATATTCACTTTATGAAAAGTGCCGTTATCTGTCAGCTTGGAATTCGGTTCCAGATATTTCGTCAGTTCCTTGGCCACTTCCTTGTCGTATAATTTTCCGTGGAAATCTGTCGCAAATTCCAGGATTTCCGAAATATGCACATCATCATTCCATAAAATAGTCGTATAATAATATACCTTCTGTTCCCCTTCCAGTTCCAGGATCAGGGTCAGACTGTATTGTGTATTCGTGTCGATCAGGTCTTTTAGCGTAAGGGAAACGGAAAAGCTTTTCCCATTTGCCTTCCATCCGGTGACTTCACTGTTCTCGATCAGCCGGCTGCCGTCGATGCTGCGAACCTCTGTCGAGATCCCCGTAATTTCTCTTCCGAACGTATCCACGATGAAATTCGCCTGTCTGCCCTCCCCCAGCAGAGTAATGCAGTCCTTCTGGTAAGCCACATCCATCTCCACGGTATTTCCGTGCAGTTCATTGCATGCCACACCGCCGCTTTCCATGGTGATCATAGGCAGAGTGGCCGGAGCCATCTCCATGGTCATATTGTTATGTCCCTGATTCATAATGCTGCCGATGATCAGTGCTGATGCCAGAAATACTACAACACACACGGCAATTCTAATGATCGTTTTCTTCATTCTTGATTCTTCACTCATTCATTATTCAGCAATTTTTCCAGTGTCGGTGCCACATGGAGCAGTTCCTCCACAGTACCGATATCTGCGCTTTTCTTCGGGCGCATGCCGTTCTTTTTCACTGCCCGGATCAACAGATTCTTCGGGGTATGTTCCATATCGATGAATTCCAGGATCTGGGTCTCATAGCCCTGTTGTTCCAGCAGATTTGCTCTCAGAGCATCGGTGAGTAGTGCTGCCACGCGCTCCTTGATGATGCCGTATTTTAACACTGGTTTTAAAGGATCACATTTTATCTGCCGGTTCAGTTCATGCTGACAGCAGGGAACCGCCAGAATGACTCTGGCCCCCCATTTTACCGCCTTGTCTAACGCATAATCTGTGGCAAGGTCACAGGCATGCAGGGTCACCACCATGTCCGCCACATCTGTGCCCTCGTAGGTACTGATGTCTCCCCGCTCGAACTTTAATCTGTCATACCCCAGCTTTTCCGCCAGTTCATTGCAGTGCCGGATCACATCGGTCTTCAGATCCAGTCCGGTCACCTGGATATCTCTATGCTGTAATTCATGCAGATAATAGTACATTGCAAAGGTAAGATAGGATTTGCCGCAGCCAAAATCAATAATGCGGATGGTACGATCCTTCGGCAGTTCATCGATCACATCCTCGATAAATTCCAGATACCGGTTGATCTGACGGAATTTATCAAATCTCGCCCTGGTCACCCGGCCGTCCGGGGTCTGCACGCCCAGTCCTACCAGGAAATCCACCGGTTTTCCTTCCTCTAAAATATAATGCTTGGTACGGTTGTGAGCCAGTGCCTGCAGTTCCTCCTCTTCAGAAGCAGCCGCCCCCTCCGTCCGCGGTGCCTTGCCACTGTTTTTCACCTTCAGTGTCAGCCTGCCCTTTTTGCTGACCAGAGCGGTGGCCTGCAGGGTTTTCGCTGAGAATTCTCCCTGCCGGAACTGCTCCTGTAAGGCGTTGCAGATCCGGTCCGTCAGCTGCTCTGCCGTAAAATTCTCATGAAACACCTGTGTCCCTCTGTAAGCAGTCTCCTGGAACAACAGCTCCTCACGGATCAGTACCGGGCGGATCTTCACTTTCTGGATCTGTTCCGGATGGCGGCTGTTGCTCAGGATGATCTGCTGCAGATCTTTATTCAAAATTTTCTGTAAAAGTATTTTCAGTTCTTCCATGGTTTATCCTGTTTTTCAAATGTTTTGCGCATATTATAGCACGCTTTCCTATAGGAGCGCAATCATTCCCCGTCGTCCGCCATGTCTCCTTTTGTAGATCTCATTGCACACCAACACATGGATCAGCTCCTTTGATACTTTTTCCGCTTCCTGTTCCAGGATCGTGCTGATCGTATCCGCTATCCGGAACAGACTCAGTCGGTCCGGATATTCATCATAGATCATGCTTCCTTCATAGTCGTATTTGTCCAATATTTCCGCAATTCTGCGCTGGCAGCGTCTGACCTCTCCGGGATAGGTCTGCTGCAGATATTCCAGATCATTTAAGATCTCGTTTTCATCCATTCTTCCCGGATAGCCCGGAAGTGTCATAAAAAAAGGCCTTGATACCATACTTTTTGTGCCTCATGCTTTTTTATAGCATATGCATTTATTTCCTTTAAAGTGAAAAAAGAGGTGCTGCGAAGCCTATCGCAGCACCTGAATTCTTGCCATTGCTCTCTGCAATGCCGTCTCTGCCCTGGCAATATCCGTCTCCGGCGTCTTGCTGCGCAGCCTCTCTTCCGCACGGTGCAATGCTGCCTCCGCACGGTTTTCATCGATCTCATTCGGCCATTCGATGATCTCTGCCAGAATGGTAACTCCTTCGGGAAGGATCTCGGCAAATCCGGAATGCAGTGCTGCCTCCTTCTCTCCGTCCTTCTCCGTAATATGCAGGATACCCGGCTTCACGATCACCGTCAGGGGAATGTGGCCCGGAAGGACACCAATCTGTCCTTCCGTGGTATTGAATTCTACCATATCCACAATTCCCTCATAAAATACTCTTTCCGGGGTTATGATACGAAGTGTGAATTCTTTATCTGCCATATCTGTACTCCCCTCTCATGCTATGCATGAACCTTTGCCAGTACATCATCAATGCTTCCGGCATTCAGGAAGTAGCTCTCCGGAATATCATCATGCTTACCGTCCAGGATCTCACGGAATCCACGGATGGTCTCGCTGATAGGTACATATTTTCCTTCCAGACCGGTGAACTGTCCTGCCACGAAGAAAGGCTGGGACAGGAATCTCTGGATCTTACGGGCACGGGATACGACCAGCTTGTCTTCCTCGGACAGTTCGTCCATACCGAGGATAGCAATAATATCCTGTAATTCCTTATATCTCTGCAGGATCTCCTGTACACCGCGGGCGGTCTCATAATGCTCCTTACCTACGATTCTGGGATCCAGAATGCGGGATGTGGACTCCAGAGGATCCACTGCGGGATAAATTCCCAGTTCTACAATAGAACGGGACAGAACCGTGGTGGCATCCAGATGTGCGAATGTGGTCGCAGGTGCCGGGTCTGTCAGGTCATCCGCAGGCACATAAACTGCCTGTACGGAAGTAATGGAACCGTTCTTGGTGGATGTGATACGCTCCTGCAGCGCACCCATCTCTGTCTGTAAGGTAGGCTGGTATCCTACTGCGGAAGGCATACGGCCTAACAGTGCGGATACCTCACTTCCGGCCTGGGTGAATCGGAAGATGTTGTCGATGAACAACAGCACATCTTTTCCGCCCTTGTCACGGAAGTACTCTGCCATGGTCAGTCCGGTCAGACCGACTCTCATTCTTGCTCCGGGGGGCTCGTTCATCTGTCCGAATACCATGGTGGTCTTGTCCAGTACGCCGGACTCCTGCATCTCGTGATACAGGTCGTTACCCTCACGGGTACGCTCACCTACACCGGTGAATACGGAATATCCGCCGTGCTCGGTTGCGATATTACGGATCAGCTCCTGGATCAGTACGGTCTTACCTACTCCGGCACCGCCGAACAGACCGATCTTACCACCCTTCTGATAAGGGCAGAGCAGGTCAACGACCTTAATACCGGTCTCCAGCAGCTCTGTGTCCGTAGACTGCTCTGCGAAGGTCGGTGCAGCACGATGGATAGGCTCGTAAGATACCCCATCCGGTACCGGCTTGTTATCAATCGGCTGACCCAGTACATTAAATATTCTGCCCAGGGTATTTTCTCCTACCGGTACGGAAATCGGGGCTCCGGTGGCGATTGCCTCCATTCCTCTTACCAGTCCGTCGGTAGTACCCATGGCAATACATCTGACAGTATCATCACCCAAGTGCTGGGAGACTTCTACTACCAGTTCTCCTCCATCTCTGGTAGGGATGCGGATCGCGTCATTGATCTCGGGAAGTTTGCCCTCATCGAATCGTACATCCAGTACGGCACCGATGACCTGGGTGATCCTTCCTTTATTCTCTCCTGCCATTTCTACCTCTTTCCTGCCCACTGATGGGCATGTTCCAATAATTAAAGCGCCTCTGCGCCTGCAATGATCTCTGTAAGCTCCTGGGTAATGCTTCCCTGTCTTGCACGGTTGTACTTCAGTGACAGATCACTGATCATATCCTCCGCATTGCTGGTGGCATTATCCATGGCCTGCATACGGGCACCGTTCTCACTGGCTGCCGCTTCCATCAGCGCACCATAGATCAGACTGGAAATATATTTCGGTATGATCATATCCAGTGCTTCCACATCTTCCGGTTCAAAATTCATCAGTGCGTCCGCACCCTCTGCGGGGGCTTTCGCGTCTGCATCATATTCCACCGGCAGAAGCTTTAACAGCTTCGGCTCATGGCTCACCGTGTTTTTAAAATGTGTATATGCCAGATAGATCTCTCCGATCTCTCCTGCTGCAAATGATGTCAACAGCTTCTGTGACAGAAGCATTGCTTCAGCATAAGCCGGTTCCTCAATGACCTCCGGATAGGATTCCTTCACGGTATATCCTTTTCTCTCCAGGATCTCCCGGCCCTTATTACCGATGGCATAGACTACCACGTCTTCTGTCTTCCAGTCCTCCTGTCCGGTGATCAGTTTGGCTACGTTGGAATTGTAACCGCCTGCCAGACCTCGGTTGGAGGTAATGACAATGACCGCCTTTTTCGGACAAGCCCCCGGGACAAGATACTTATGTTCCAGATGACCTACCCTGGACAGGATATTATTTACGGTATCATACATACAGTCAAAATACGTCTGAGAACGTTCTGCACCTGCTCTGGCTCTCTGAAGCTTTACCGTAGATACCAGCTTCATCGCCTTGGTGATCTGCTGTGTGCCCTGAATGCTGGTCTTACGGCGCTTGATATCACGCATTGATGCCATAGTTACCTCTCATTCTGCCGTATATCACGGCTGACACACTTATTTCAGAAACTCTGCCTTGAAATCATTCAGTGCCTTCACAAGCTTTTCTTCCGTAGCATCGGAGATCACCTTTTCCTCAGCGATAGCCGCAGGAATCTCGGGATGCTTCGTATCCAGATAATCAAAGAATTCCTTCTCAAATCTGGTGATGTCCTCTACCGGCACATCCAGCAGGAATCTCTTGGTCACCGCATAGATGATGATAACCTGATACTGTACCGGCATGGGCTGGTACTGAGGCTGCTTCAGCACTTCCTTGATACGTTCGCCCTGTGCCAGCTTCTCCTTGGTGTCTGCATCCAGTTCAGATCCGAACTGTGCAAAGGAAGCCAGCTCTCTGTACTGAGCAAGCTCGGTACGGATCGGCGCCGCGATCTTCTTCATTGCCTTGATCTGTGCCGCACCACCTACACGGGATACGGACAGACCTGCATTTACCGCAGGACGGAAACCGGAATTGAACATTTCTGTCTCCAGATAGATCTGTCCGTCGGTAATGGAAATTACATTGGTAGGAATGTATGCAGATACATCGCCTGCCTGGGTCTCGATGATGGGAAGTGCCGTCAGGGAACCTCCGCCGTATTCGTCACTCATACGGACCGCACGCTCTAGCAGTCTGGAATGCAGATAGAATACGTCACCGGGATATGCCTCACGTCCGGGTGGACGACGAAGAAGCAGGGAGAGTGTACGGTATGCGGTAGCATGTTTGCTCAGGTCATCATATACCACCAGTACGTCTTCTCCGTTCTCCATCCACTCCTCACCGATCGCACAACCGGAATAAGGAGCGATATACTGTAAGGGAGCCAGGTCACTTGCCGTGGATACCACAACGGTGGTATAAGCCATGGCACCGAACTCCTCCAGTGTTTTTACGATATTAGCCACGGTAGATGCTTTCTGACCGATAGCTACATAGATACATTTTACATTCTGACCCTTCTGGTTGATGATCGTGTCGATCGCAATAGCGGTCTTACCGGTCTGACGGTCACCGATGATCAGCTCACGCTGACCTCTTCCGATGGGAACCATAGAGTCGATTGCCTTGATACCTGTCTGGAGCGGCGTGTCTACGCTCTTACGAGTGATTACACCACTTGCCACACGCTCAATCTTGCGGAATTTGTCAGTCTGTACGGGGCCTTTACCATCAATAGGCTGTCCTAAGGAGTTCACTACTCGTCCAAGCAATGCGTCTCCTACGGGAACCTCTACCACACGTCCGGTGGTCTTGACGATATCGCCTTCTTCAATATTGCTGGCACTGCCAAGCAATACGACACCGACATTATCTTCTTCCAGATTCAGCACCATGCCATATACATCGCCGGGGAACTGTAACAGCTCACCCTGCATGGCATTTTCCAGTCCATGTACACGAGCGATACCATCCGCTACCTGGATGACGGTTCCGACATCGGAGACATCCAGCTGGGAAGAATATCTTTCGATCTGTTCCTTAATGACGGAACTTATTTCTTCTGGTCTTAAATTCATGGATCTGTCGCACCTTTCTTTCAGCCGGTCATCCCAGCTGAATATTTAATAATTGTTTCTTCATATCTTCCAGTTTGGTCCGGATACTGCTGTCCACTACCCGGTCACCCACCCGGATCACCATTCCGCCGATCAGTGTCGGATCCACATGGTAATATACATCAAAGGACTGATAAGAAGTCGTTTGAAGCAGCTTTTCTCTCACTGCCTGTTTCTGTTCCTTCGTCAGCTCCACTGCGGTACTTACATATGCGGTTCCCATTCCTTCCGATTCTCTGACCAGTTCGGTAAAATAAGCAAAAATTGCCTTTAATGAGCCGTAGCGTTCCTTGGTCACCACGATCTTCAGAAACTCTGTCAGATCATCACTGACTCTGCCACGGAAGACCTGTTCCACCATGGAGAGTTTTTCCTGTTTGGGGATTCCGGGATGTTTCATCAGCTTGTCAAAATCCGGATTGTCTTCCAATATTTTCTCAAGCTGTGCGGTCTCATTCATCAGCTGGATCGCATTTCCATGGTCGACTGCCGCTTCGAAAAGGGCTTCTCCATAGACTTTGGAAACTAATTTTGCCATGTATCCTCACCCATTTCCTTCAGCGTCTCTTCGATCAGGCTGTTCTGTCTGGTGGTGTCTATGGAAGCGCCTACCAGCTTACCTGCCATGACAGATGCCACGGATACGATCTCCTGTTTGATCTCATCGGACATTTTCTGCTTTTCCAGTCTGGCTTCTTCCTGTGCTCTCGCCAGGATTCTGGCTGCCTCTTCCTTGGCCTGTGCGACGATACGCTCCTCGTTCTGGAGAGCCCGTCTTCTGGCATCACTTAAGATGTCCTCCGCCTCTTTGTCGATGTCCTTCAACTTCGCCTCATACTGTGCCTTCAGTTCTGCGGCCTTTTCCTGATTGTCCTTTGCCTCTTCCAGTTCTCCCCTGATCTTCTCTTTACGATCATTTAAGAACTTTCTGGCCGGATTGAACAGAAAATAGCTGAGTGCCAGGAACAATACGAAGATGGCAATGATCATCAGGCAGGAGTCTGCCAGCAGCTGCCAGTCCAGGTCAAACAGTCTTGACATGGTCTCGCCTTCTGTTAATAGTATCATTTTCATCCGCATTCCTTTCGTTTAATCAGGGAAGTAAGGGCTTTACGAACAACAGCAGCATAGCGATCAACAGACCGTACAGACCGGTGGTCTCGGCAACTGCCTGTCCCAATAACATGGTGGAAGTGATCTCGGACTTTGCTCCGGGATTACGTCCTACTGCTGCTGCAGCGTGTCCTGCTGCGATACCCTGTCCTACACCGGGTCCGATACCGGCAATAACTGCCAGACCAGCACCGATTGCAGAACAACCTAAGATAAAGTTTTCATTAAAATCCATAGTAAATCCTCCTATTATTGAGATTCTTATCAGAATCTTTCCAGCATAGTTTCAGATAGCCATACCTGAACAGTACAGCTTTAAGCGTCTCCTCTCGCATTGGCAATGTAAGTCATCGTCAGCATACAGAATACGTATGTCTGGATGGCTCCGGAGAACAGGTCAAAGTATACATGCAGTGCTGCGGGCCACGCTGTGGCGATCACACCCAGCAATCCGTAGATCAATGCCATCATTACCGTTCCGGATAATACGTTTGCAAACAGACGTAATGAAAGGGAAATCGGTACTGCGATCTCACTGATCAGGTTAATAGGCAGCCAGATCGGCAGCCAGGGGGGCAGCGGGGAACACATACCTTCCCAGATTTCCTTCGGCTTCTGGTACTTGAACTGATTGTAATGGATCAGCAGGAAGGTCAGAACACCGAGAGGCAATGTCACGCCGTAGTCCGCTGTGGGGGGACGCAGGCCTAACAGACCAGAAATATTGCTCACCAGAATGAAGATGAAGATCGTTCCGATGTAGTTGTAGAACTTCGGTGCGGCCTTGCCCATGGGAGTATCCACCATGGCATCCAGCTTCTCCACGATCAGCTCCACCACATTCTGAAAGCCTTCCGGCACTTCTCTGGCTTTGGCCATCTGGCGGTTGGCAGCAATGGCAAAACCAATGATAAGCAACATGACGATCAGCACACACACATGTGTGGTCGTTATCCATACCTCATGGCCAAAAAAGGAATACTTAAACACGCCATGTATCATAAAGTCGATATTGTCGGCACCGGATAACAGAATTCCATGTTCCATTGTTTCACCTCCTTATTGTTTATTCTGTTGTTCCTCTGTCACTTCTCCATCCTTCGGGGCTTCCGCTTCTTCCGCAGTCTGCGGAGCAGCTTTGTCTTCCGCAGTCTCCTCCGGCATCGCCTGGGGTATCGGATCCGTCTCGTGGAACAGTTTATTGCATAATTTATGGGTAAGCGGCTGTAGAAATGCCGTTACTTTCATGCATATAACATAGGTGAAAAAGAAAATCAGAGGATTCATCACTCCGGTCTTCATCATCACCAACAGGAAAAAAATCAACATGACATATCGTAAGACATAGGCACGGATGATCATTTTCGTCGCAGTCTTCTCGGGCTGGTCCAATGCCCGGTCCAGGGAACGGTACATATGATATGTGGAGACCAGCGCCAGCAGAACGCCAAACCACAGACTTTTGGCATACATTGCTTCATCCTTTGCAATAAATGCTCCTATGATCTGCGCTGACACTCCCAGGAACAAGATCCCCAGATCCATCTCCAGAACCGTTCTATTTATCTTTTTTAGTGTGTTTATCATCGCCGTCTTCATAAATTGTCCTGGCCATCCGGTATACATTCTGCCCTCCGGCCACAGCTCCCATACAGAAAAGCAGGATCATCCAGAAGTTCGTTCCGAAATGTTTGTCCAGCCAGATACCGGCGGCGGACATCAGGCAGATCGGTACCAGCATATTGATTCCAAATTGCATGATCAGTGTGACCGCCCGAAACACCTGTCTGTCGTAGGGTTTCTTTTTTCTTGACACTGTGTCCTCCTGTGTTGATTACTGCTCTTAATGCTTATTTTTTGTATATTTTAGAAAATATTGTCCTATTGCAGGGCAAACCTATAGTCATTATAACGAAATCCTAACATGATGTCCAGTAAAATCCCCCTCTGAAAATAGTAAAAAAACTATAAAATACTGTCAAAAAGAGATTGACTTGAAAAGTTCCTGGAAGTACTATTTGAATAACTATTTCAGAATTTTTAACATCTTAACAGAAAGCAGGATTGTACAAATGCAGATTGCCGAAACCGGAAAACAGCTGCGGATCCGCACCGCCACACCGGAGGATGCTGCAAAGCTGGCTGCCATTTATGCCCCTTATGTGGAAAATACCTCTATTACCTTTGAGTACATCGTTCCTTCCGCAGAAGAATTTGCGGACCGGATCCGTCTCACTCTTACCTGTTATCCTTACCTGGTGGCTGAACTGGATGGGGAGCCTGTAGGATATGCTTACGCATCTGCCTTCAAAAGCCGCGCCGCTTATAACTGGTCTGTGGAGACTTCCATCTATGTCAGCCGGGATCTTCGAAGCAACGGTGTCGGCAGTCTGTTATACGAAAAGCTAGAGGAATACCTGACCGCACAGCACGTCTGCAATGTCTGTGCCTGCATCACCTACCCCAATCCTCCCAGCATCGCCTTCCACGAAAAGCATGGTTATAAAACCGTGGCACATTTTCACGCTTCCGGCTACAAACAGGATGCATGGCACGATATGATCTGGATGGAGAAAACGCTGTGTCCTCACACGATCCCTCCGAAGCCCTTTATCCCGTTTCCGGAACTGTGACCGTTGTAAAGCACACCGCACAAAGGAGAAATGTTATGAGCAATGAACTTCAGATCTACCGTAAAAGGCTGATTCCGGAAGAATGCATTTTATTAAAGGATGATATTATCGTCGAGCAGAACGAAGACTACATTCTGACCAAATGGAAGACCCTGAACCCCAAGACCACGTTTTCCCACGGCTGTTCCTGCTATTATCTCAAGGAAGGCTTCAAGATCAGCAAGTTCTACCGCCATGACGGTTCTCTGCTGTACTGGTACTGCGATATTGTGGAATATACTTACCGGCCGGAAGACAATTCCCTGATCGTCACGGATCTATTGGCTGACATTATCCTCTATCCCGATGGAAGGATGCATGTCGTGGATCTGGACGAGCTGGCCGAAGCTCTGGAAAAGGGGCTGATCTCCCAAGCTCAGATGAGTGCCTGCCTGCGCCAGTTGAACAATCTGATCACCATTATCTACCGGGACAAGTTCGACAGGCTGCAGAATCCGTTGGATAGGAGCGGGCTGTAGCTGCAGTGCTTACTTTTGCTCCCTGGTCAGAACTATTCAGAGTAACACATTCGCAAAATAAATGAGAGCATAGGCTCTTACGGACACAAGTGTCCGACGAGCTTCTGCTCTCATTTACTTTACTCTGAATAGTTCAACAGGTTTCCGATGCAGTGTCCCAGAATCGTCAACAGTGTAATATCTTCATCCGACCACTTACGGTTGCGGTTGAACACATCATAGTTCACGATCACATTCGGCACTCCCTCTTTGCGGGAAAGACATTGCAGGGCAGCACCGATCTCCTGCTTCTGCATCACGGCAAATGCCGCCGGATCCTGGAATCTGAGTTTCAATGTGTTGGATTCTATAAAATTATCATCATCCCCGAATAGCGCAAGATACTTCTCATCTTCAAAAAGTCCTCTTCCATCCGGTACTTCTACCATGTAATTACCATTCTGGCATACCAGGTGTGCACCTGCCTCTGAATAAATTGTGATTCCGTCCAGATCAAACAGACTGCGGATCTGCTGCAGCCGTTCTTCTTTTTTCACGATGGAATCCACTCCGGATGCACACAGCTCCGTGATCATCTCTGTGATCACTTTGCGTTTTTTCTCCTTGGATACCGCATATGCCATGGCCATATTCTGCATATCGTCGGCTTCCAGCTTGCCGTGGAGTCTCTCTTCATAGATGATATGGCGGTTCTTTCCCTTTTCCTTGGCAAGATAGAGGGCCTTATCGGCTTTCCGCATCAGTTCCTCGTATTCGTTTCCATCCACCGGATACTCCGATACACCGATAGAAGCCGTCACACGCGTCTTGGGATCAAATGCCAGGGCAAGTTCCTTTGCAATCGTCTTTAAAAGTGTCTTCAGCTGGTCTCTGGTCTCCACCTTCTCCAGCACGATCACATATTCATCTCCGCCAAATCGTCCGATCACGCCCCGCTGTCCCACCAGCACCTGCATGATCTCCGCCACTCTCCGGATGACCTGGTCACCAAAAATATGTCCGTAGGTATCATTGATATGTTTGAAATCATCAATATCAATGATCACCAGCCAGCGGACCTGACCATCCTTCCGATTCAGCTGTTCGATGGTATATTCCGTCCATGCCCGTTTATTCAGCAGACCGGTTCCGGCATCCCGGGCTGCCGGAGTCAGATAGTAAGCTTCCTGCTCCCTGTTCCGGTCCGGGGTTATGATACCAGCCACCATATCACGTTTTTTCGGGATCCGGGAGCCTTTGACCCTCCATATCCCCTTGTCCTCCTGCTCACTGACGAATTCCATCTCAAAGAAATCATCTCCATTGCGCAGATGTGCACAGAAGGTCCGAAGCTGCCCTTCCAATATGGCAATATCACTGCCCTCATGTGCCTGCTCCACATTTTGGATCAGGACATTTATAAAACCATCAAACTGGGGCATAGCCCGCCCGTTGACATACTTATATACAGTAATCTTGTCCTGTCCGAGCAAGTATTCAAAAAAATAAACATCTTCCAATGTCATAAAATGACGGTATTTCAGGATAGTCTGCTCCAGGCGTAAATTCCGTCCTTCCAGATCATGAATATCAGAAATGGTGATCTGATACAGCGGAATTCCGTTCTCCGTCTGTTCACTCATTTCTATACGCAGATACACATTCCTTACACTATCCTTCAGGTTGTGAAGTACAGTGATCAGTTCCAGCGTTTGGAACGGATCTGCCTCCACTGCTTTTTTCAACAGCTCCCCGTCTTCCGGCAGAAGCAGTTCACTTACCGGCCGGAATGAATTCTCCCCTACGAATTCATAGAAATATTCCGTTGCCTTAACTGCTGTAAGATCCCGCCTTACGAAGACCTTCCAGTCCATGATTCTATTCGTATAACCCTTTTGTTCTACGCTGTTGATTCTCATAGATTTTCACTTTCGTTTAATAAAATACGTGTCCGCCGATATTGATACCTGTCAGTCCTTCCACCGGTGTGCGGAAATATACACAGTTTCCTACATTGGTCACACCGGACATAGCCTCGTCTGCCGCCTGGTAGCAGCGGCTGGTGGCCTTATTGGTGGCCAATGCCAGTTCCAGACGTCCGCTGGCCACCGGTGAGAACTGTTTGTTCTGATAGATCACTCCTACCACTGTGTTGGGATAAACAGAACTTCTGACACGGTTGATAACCACACTGGCTACCGCCAGCTGACCGTCATAGGGTTCTCCGCCCGCTTCACAATAGATCAGATTTGCCAGCAGATAACGGTCTCCCTCTTCAAAGGAGATATCCGAAATGTCCCGCCAGGTTGCGTTTGCCGCCTTCTGGGACATGGCGATCTCTTCTGCCAGCTTTTTCCGGAGTGTTTCCAGATTTTCTTCTTTTTGTTTGATCTCCTGTTCATATGCCAGGGCTCTCTGCTCCGCTTCCGAAATATCCCCGGCATATTTTGCAATGCTGTTGGATGTCTGGCTGATCAGGCCGGACACCTTGCTTTTCTCGGCTTCCGCTGCCACCTTCAGACTATCCAGCTCCGTTTTCTCTGCCTGCAGTCTCGCCTCTTCCTCTTCGATCAGCTTGCGGTTCTCTTCGAATTCCTGCAGTTTCTTCTGGTCATAGGCTGCGATCCGTTCAAAAAAGTCCGCAGCATTCAGCAGTTTATCGAAGCTCTGGGCATTCAGCAAAGCGTTGATGTAACTGGTCTCATTCCGCTCGTACATATCCCGTACCCGGATCACCATACACTCATACTGCCATGCTTCCGTAGCTTTCGCCTCTTCCAGACTGGCCTGAGTATCCGCGATCTCCTGCTCCTTGTCTGCGATCTGTTGTTCCAGATCTGACAGATTGTTACTGACTTCCGTCAGCTGACCGTTCAGATTATTCAGTTGTCCCTTGAGGGAATTCTGTTCTCCCTTCAGGTTCTCCAGATTATCGTTTTCCTCATTCAGCTGATTCTGCAGGTTGTTTTTCTCTTCCTGCTCTTTCTGAATCTGCTGCCAGGTACTGCTGGTAGCTTCCACTTTGATATCTTCTGAAGAAAAGACTCCTGCAAGGATCACTGCTGTAAGCAGCACAGCTGTCTTCTGTAGGCGCTTCAACCGTTTTACTCCTTTTATCTGTTGCTTCAGACCTCGATGCGTATCATGCGGCCCGTCTTACGGTACTGCACGTAATTCACTCCGGCCGCGTCAAACATCCTCTTGGCTGCCCGGTTGGACGGAGTTCCCTCATACTTATCGCTGTCATATACCACCGTGCGGATCCCCGCCTGGATAATGGCTTTCGCACATTCATTGCAGGGAAAAAGAGAGACATACAGCTTCGTCCCCTCCAGGGAACCGCCACGATAATTCAAAATAGCATTCAGTTCACTATGTGTTACAAAGGGATACTTTGTCAGATTCCTGTCATTGTCGTTCTCCCTCTCCCAGGGGAACTCATCGTCGGAACAACCCTTGGGGAAGCCGTTGTATCCCATGGACAGGATCTTGTTGTCCGGGCTGACAATGCAGGCTCCCACCTGGGTATTCGGGTCCTTGGACCGCATTCCAGACAGGTGGGCCACCCCCATAAAATATTCATCCCAGCTGATATAATCGCTGCGTTTGGCACTCATGGGTGTCTCCTTTATTTGGTACCGAAAATACGGTCTCCTGCATCTCCCAGTCCGGGAACAATGTATCCATGATCATTCAGCTTCTGATCCAGTGCTCCGATATAGATATCCACATCCGGATGTGCTTCCTGCATAGCTTTTACACCTTCGGGTGCAGCGATGATGCACAGCAGACGGATGCTCTTGCAGCCCTTGTCCTTTAACAGCTGGATGGCTGCGATGGAAGAACCGCCGGTAGCCAGCATGGGATCTACCACGAATACCTCACGCTCTGCACAGTCTGCAGGCAGCTTGCAGTAATATTCTACAGGCTTTAAGGTCTCAGGATCGCGATACAGGCCGATATGTCCTACTTTTGCAGCAGGGATCAGGGATAACATACCGTCTACCATACCCAGACCTGCACGCAGGATAGGTACCAGTGCCAGCTTTTTACCCTTTAACTGCTTCACGGTGGTCTTGCAGATAGGGGTCTCGATCTCTACTTCTTCCAGCTTCAGATCTTTGGTAGCTTCATAACCGATCAGCATTGCGATCTCGCTGATATTCTGTCTGAAGTCCTTGGTACCGGTCTCCTTTCTGCGGATGATTCCGATCTTCTGCTCGATTAAGGGGTGATCCATAACTACTACTTTTGACATATTGTTGTCCTCCTGTGTTTTGTATTTGTTATAATGGCATTTCGTTGTTGTTCGTGTCTGTGTAATGCATTAAGCCTCTTCGATCAGGCTGATTCTGCGGCTGTGTCTCTCTTCTCCGGAAAAAGGTGTATTCAGGAAAGTCTCCACGATCTCCAGCGCCAGGTTCTCACCGACAATGCCTGCACCCATTGCCAGCATGTTGGCATCGTTGTGCAGTCTGGTCATCTTCGCCGACAGAGGATCGGAGCAGAGTGCGCAGCGGATCCCCTTTACCTTGTTGGCAGAAATGCTGATACCGATACCGGTGGTGCAGATCACGATGCCCTTCTCGCAGGTACCGTCTGCCACAGCCCTTGCCGCTGCATGTCCGAACACAGGGTAATCGCAGCTTGCCTTGCTGTCGCATCCCATATCCTGATAAGGAATGTTCTTCTCCTCTAAATATTTCTTTACTCTTTCTTTCAGATCATATCCGCCATGATCACTTGCGATTGCTATCATTTTCCTTCTCCTCGTATTTTCTGTTTAAAGTTTTACTACTTTATGGCCCGCCGCTTTCAACAGCCGGTTCATAATGGCCTGTCCGAAGCCTTCCGTGGAAAATCCCTCGGAATAGATCTTCGTCACACCTTCATCATCGAATTCTCTCAGAATGGTGTACAGATGTCTGGCGATACTGTCCTCATCCTTACGGCTGCCGACACTTTTCACCACATCTGCTATATAACCGGACAGCATTTCTTCGGTTCCGATGATTCCGGTCTTCTCTCCTGCGGTATGGTCTGCTGCCGCAGCCTGATTGATATACTCCCTTACCTGCTCCGGGGTTCCCTCTACGATGGTGAGTTCTCCCTTGGGCGCATAATGTCTGTACTTCATTCCGGGGGCCTTGGGTGCCTGTCCGCTGTCTGCCCGCAGGATCGTGGTGTCCGTATCCACTGTTCCCAACACTGTGCTCAGTTTCTCCTGGGTAATATATCCGGGCCGCAGGATCTGTGGCGGTGTTACCGTCAGGTCGATAATGGTGGATTCCAGGCCAATCCCCACCTCGCCGCCGTCAATGATGGCATCGATCCGACCCATCATATCTTCTTCGACGTATTTTGCCACTGTGGGACTGGGCTTGCCGGAAGTATTGGCACTTGGTGCCGCAATATATCCCCCGCTGTATTTGATCAGCTTCTGTGCCGCCGGATGCGAAGGCATACGGATTGCTACCGTATCCAGGCCACCTGTGGTCTCGTAAGGCACTGCGTCTGATTTCGGCAGGATCATGGTCAGTGGGCCCGGCCAGAAGGCATCCGCGATCTTCCGTGCCTCTTCCGGTACCTCCTTTGTAATCTTGTAAATGTCCTCAAACCGATAAATATGAACGATCAGTGGGTTATCGGACGGTCTGCCCTTTGCCGCATATATTTTCTGGGAAGACGAAGGATTCAGTGCATCTCCCCCCAGCCCGTACACGGTCTCGGTAGGGAAAGCCACCAGTCCTCCCCGCTGCAGGATTGCTCCCGCCGCCCGGAGTTTCTCCTCATCTTCTTCGCTGACAGGGCCCTCTCCGGGATGAATCTTTATGATCTCAGTCTCCATGTTTTTACCTTCTGTGTTCTAAATTGCATTTGGATATAGTATATCATATCCCCGGTCAAATGGAAAGATTATTCCTCTCCGGTCTGCCGGGATGTTGTGTGTACAGAATAAACGGTCCATCCGACCAGCAGCGGAATCACCGCCACGGTCGGCAGTTCATAGCGGATTGCATTGGACATGGGGGATGCCAGGCACACCAACACGTTTATAAAGCCGGGAACCAGCAGTATCAGCGCACTGTATCTTTTCTTTTTCCACAGGAAAAATGCCAGCACTACCAGAATCCAGGTATACAATCCCGGAGTACACAGATACTTGATCAGCGGCAGCCGCATACTGAGGAACCAGATCTGCAGCAGAAACTCCGATGTCTGAATGGGAAATGTATGATGAATTCCCTGTTCCTGCGCATATTCCGGATACTCCAGCTGGATCCAGGCCTCTATGTTCTGTTCCACCGGTGCCAGATAGCCATAGCCCTTGTTGACAAATGCCGCCACATAGCATCCCGGATGCTTGAAAAACATCTGCACCCATATTTTCATGTAGGGCCCCAGGTCTCCGCCTCGATATAATATTTTAATGGGATCCGAAATCCGGGGTTCATAATTTTTCATAGCATCAAAGTTCAGGGTATCATTGATCACCTGTCTCTCATATTCCGTAACCTCATCTTCGTATTCGCAGACATATCTCGCCGTCTGCTGGAACGGTACGCTCAGCCCCTCGGAAGCTGCCGGTTTTCCCACATCGATCAACGCTCTGTATCCCACCACCGTGATCAGTTCATAGATCACCACAGTTGCCAGCAATACCAGGAATGCCTTCCTGCGTTCTTTGCCTTTCAGATAAATTGCCAGCAAAAGCAGTGCCGGAACAATCGCATAGATTCCGTTATTTCTAAGCAGGCAGGATAATACACTGAATACGATCAGTCCCGCCGCATCTTTCCCGCCACATTCCTTCTTTTTCAGTACCGACATCAGATATACTGCCTGTAACACCGTCATTTCCGCATACAGCAGATCTTTCTCAAACCATTGGGCATAGGTTCCCCAAAAAGGTGTCAGGGCGAAAAACAGGATTCCCACGGCACACCATTTCCATGAAATTCCCAGCTCCTGCAGTTTTTTCATGCTGAAGGAGAAAGCATAGGCCCCTACCAGTGTCTGCAGCAGGCAATACAGAAAAAAGCCGAAATTGGCATCTGCAATGGTTCTTCCCAGCACAAAACAGATTCCCATAATTGCGGAGGAAAATGGCGGATGTGCCGCTCCCCAGTCCTGTTCACCCAGAAACTGTTTCAGTTGCACCAGACCGTCCCCACTGGTAGTTCCCGGATAATTTAGCAGGATCCAGAACAGCCAGCTGAAGGCTATTACAAAAAATCCCACCATCTGTAGGTGCTTTTTGCCCTGCTCTGCGGGTAATTCCACATGCTCCAGCCCAAAATATACCAGGCGCAATACCAGATACAATAACACTGCAAACCCCAAAACGCAGAACGTGGATAATAGTATCTGAAAAGAATTGCCCCACAGGAAAATGGCAGAATCATATTTCTTAAAGCTGATACATACTATAAGAAGGAATGACAGAATAACAGAAAGCACCAACGTTGCCACATCTGTCTTCGCCTCTCTTTTCTTCACTTCCTTAAGCATTACAAATACTGCCGCAGCCGTTAACAGATCTGTATAATCCAGCACCGTAAATGCTCCGCACAGTTTATTCAGCCCATTGACAATATTCGAATCCACGTATCCTCCCAGGCAGACTTCAAATGTACATTGCAATGCCAGTGTCACGATCACAGTTAACAGAACATTTCTTATTTTTTGATATCGACTCATTTTCTCTCCCGTAACTTTATAAAATTCTGTCATAACATATGAATTCTATATTATCATAATAACACTGTGTATACAACTCGTGCCTTTATTTTGTATTTCCCGTTTCAATCCCTCTGTATCCCGTTAATGTATTGTAAAATTCCTTTGTGGATCGACCATGCCACTCTGTCCTGATAGGCCTCGTCACACAGTTTTCCCGCCTCTGCCGCATTGGACAGGAAGCCGCATTCCACAATAACGATGGTTCCTTTGGTTTTTTTCAAAAGATAATAGCTGTCGTTGGGCTTGATCTGCCGGTGGTTCTCCGGATCCAGATCCCGGACCAGCTGTGTCTGGATCAGCCCTGCCAGTTGTTCCCCTCCGCTGCTGCCATTATAATAGAAGACCTGCGCTCCGTGCACATACTCTTCCGGATAGCTGTTCTGATGGATGCTCACCGTGAGAACCGGATCCGTCTGCTCAATCTTTTCGATCCGGCGTTTCATATCCTGCACTTTCTTATTGGGAGCAGATGCATCATACAATCCATCCTCCGTCTCTCTGGTCAGCACCACCCGGATTCCGTCTGCCTCCAGATACTGTCTCAGTTTCTCTGTGATCCGGAGATTGATATCCTTCTCCGGTGCTCCGTTGATACCAATCTTCCCCGGGTCATCCCCGCCATGGCCGGCATCGATCACTACCGTCGGTATTCCGTCCGTGTCCGCATTATTCCCCTGCAAGACATTCACGGCATTTACCGTTTCCACATATGCCGCCGTTTCCCTGCCAAGTATCGCCATAGACATAAGCAACAGGCATACCATCACCGCCCTTAACACTTTCTGTTCCATCCCTGTTCTCCGGTGTCTCTTTTATTCTATATGATTTTATATGCCTTTTTCTCTGGAAATATCTTCCGAAAATTAAGAAATCCTTTTGTTTTAAACTATTGCATCCCCTTACTACTTCAGCGTATAATACCATTATGAAAATAAGCAAAAAAACTCTTTCTATCATTTTATTTGTTCTGGCGGGAATTTGTGTTCTTGCTGCAGTGATCCTGTTGGTAAAAGGGCGGATCGAAGACCGGCGTATGGAGGAAGCGCTGGATGAATTGCGCCCGACGCAGTCCGCGGAGACCACGCAGGCACCTTCCACAGTCGAAGCTGAGCCGACCGTTACCGCCTCCCCGGAACCGTCCACAGAAGAGACCCCGGCTTCCACCGAGGAGTTCGAACGAGTGGTCAACCCTTATGCCGACAGTTTTCTTGCCAACAAGGATATGGCGGCCTGGCTACAGATTCCGGGCACCAATATCGATTATCCGGTAATGTGGACTCCGGAAGATGAGACCTATTATCTCTACCGTGCTTTTGACGGCAGCGAAAATAAAAACGGCTGTCTGCTCCTTGACGATGAGAGCTGTGTAGATCCTCTGACCACGAATCTTATCATTCACGGTCACAATATGAAATCCGGTGCCATGTTCGGCAATCTGACCGATTACGAGAATCAGGATTTCTATAAGGAACACAAAAACATTATCCTCTATACCAAAGAGTGTCAGCGCAATTACGAGATCATTGCCGTCTTTCGCTCCCAGGTCTACCGGAAAACAGATCAGGTATTTAAGTTCTACAAATTTTTCCAGGCGGATACGCAGGAAGAATTTGATGACTTTTATAACAATATCAAGCAGTTATCCCAGTATGACACCGGTGTCACCGCAGAGTTCGGAGATCATTTTCTGACACTGTCCACCTGCGTATACCATGTAGAGCAGGGCCGGTTCGTAGTCGTTGCCAAAGAAGTGGAACCCGGTGATCACTACCTTCCCATACAGGAATAACTCACAGACAATCAGGAGGTTTTCTTATGAAGAGACTTAAAAAATTTGTCACACTGTTCACGCTGGCTGCCGTATGCTTTGCTATTCCCGGTCTGGGAAAGATCACTGTAAAGGCTGCGGAGCCCACCACCTATGTTCTGAACTATTCCGACAGCAATTCCGAGTGGAGATACAAGGAAGCATCCAGCTGGTCCGCAGAAGTTCAGGACCGCGAGTTGTATTATCTGCAGCAGAATATCAAAGACGGTGACTATATTGTCATCGACAACGATGTGGAGAACAATGCCCTGGCCCTCAAGGTTTCTGTCCGTCTGGGCAACCTGACCTTCAAGAATACTGTTGGTGTTCCCGTAGTCTATGCCAACGGCTATGACAGTGTCTATTTCCTGAGCGGTACCTCCGGTGCTGTCAACGGTGAAGTATCTCATGCCTATGTATATGGCGATGCCAAGGCAAATTTCAACAGCAATGTAGACACTCTGGAAATGATTGGCCTGACAGATGATAAATCCAATAATCTGCATGCCACCATCAACGGTGTCGGTACCGTCAATCATCTGATTGCCAAAGACAACCGTGACCAGAGCGTTTTCTATGAGGCCTACAGTTTCGCCGCAGGTAAGCTGGCCATTGAAGACGGATCCCTGAAGACCGAAGCAAAGTATTACAGCACCGCTGCTCCCGCTGTTGCCACAGAAGCAGCTCCTGCAGCTACCGAGCAGCCCACACAGACCACAGCTCCTGCACAGGCCACACAGAACAGTACTTCTTCTGAATATGACAACGTTCCAAAGACCGGTGAAAATTCTGCAATGTTCTGGCTTCTGGGTGCCGCAGTTGTATGCATGGCCGGAGGCTATACCATCCGCAGAAAGAACGTACAGTAAGCGGAATAAAGTTTTCGGCAGCAATAAAGCCCAGTCCCTTGCGGGACCGGGCTTTTACTATTTTATTCTGTTCCTACTGCAGATAGGCATTGATCAGTTCCCAGGCTGCCTGTGTTCCGTAACCCAGTCTCCATACCGCCACACCACCAATATTCTTGGTAGCCATCATGTTCAGCTTCACTGCGATGGATTCCGCATCTTCCAGCCAGATCTGATAGGTGGCATTTCCGGAGGTCCATTCTGCATAATTCTGACAGGTCTCCTCATCCCACTCTGCCGTCACGCCGGCTCTGCTCATGAAATCCGCTTCATTGTTCATGGTAATATATTCATCCGTCACATCCGTGCCTTCGGTCTTCCACAGGATCGTGTAGAACGGAAGGGCATTGACTACTTTGTTTGCAGGCACCTCCTGCAATGTTCTGTCCAGACCGCCGGATACATAGCTGATGCTTGCCACGCTTCCGGGATCCTTGCTTCCGTGCCAGTGTTCGTCATATCCCATGATGATGACATAGTCTGCAACCTGTCCCTGGATATCCAGACGGTAATAATCATTGAAATTAAACGGTACATAGTTGGCAATGGACAATACCAGTCCCCTGTTGCGGCACTGAATGGAAAGTTCTCGTATAAATTCCACATAATGCGGTCCGCAGTCACTGCTCAGCTGCTCGAAGTCCACATTGATGCCGTCCAGTCCCAGGCTGACTGCTGCATCTGTCACATTCCGCACAAAGTTCTGCCGGCTGGTGGTGGAGGACAGCATATTCAGAGTACTGATGGCCGTTCCGGTCTCATTGGCGTAATTAAAATTATCCACCACGCCCCATACCTGTAAGCCCATATTGTGGGCCGTGGTTACATAATTCGCTGTTCCGAAGTTCCGGATACTTCCGTTCTCATCCGTCAGACTGAACCAGGTCGGTGCAATGACATTCATACCCTTCGTACCGGACACCATGGAGTACAGAGTGTCATTACCGCCTACACCGCCGATAGAATGCCAGCCCAGGCAGATCTTGCTGTCAGAAGTCAGGGCAGTATATTCCGGCTCCTGATAATCCGTCACCGGAGTCTCGGTCTCTTCCGTAATATCTCCCAGACGCTTGTTCTCCACATATCCGATCACGGAATCCGCTGTCTTCACCTTGCTCCAGGTCTCCATCTGCTCCAGAATCTCCAGGGTATCTCCCTTCGCTGCCTGCGTGAGGATCGGGCTCTTAACACCGCCCCGCAGACGCACCGCCGTATCCTTTTTCAGCTGTGCCACCTGTCTGGTCCCCCATTCGGTGTAGACCTGCACATGTCTGTCATAACAATCATAGGAATAATTTGTGAACAGCTTCACATAATCCGCCGCCACATAAACGGTATCCCCTTCCACGAAACTGATCACATATCCGGCATCCTGTGTGCCTTCTGTTGTCGTATAGGAAGTGTCGCCGAAAGTCGTACGGATCACTTCTGTCGGATTGGCGTACAACAACAGGTTTTCCGTCATATCCGCATAAAACACTTCGTTCATATATTTATGGACAGTTGCCAGATCAAAATAGCATACGTCATCTCTGATCAGTGCCTGTTCTTCTACCATTTCGTCCTGTAAAATAATGGCACTTCTGTCACTCTCTGACACCTGATAAAATGCGTTCCAGTCTGCCTCTTCTTTGCTGTAGGAATATTTATCCAACAGCACCTTTCCCAGTGCTCCGCCCGCGATCACAAGGATCAGCAGGATTGCTATGATCACCGGTAGTATTCTTTTCTTCATATGTGCTCCCATCCGCAGGCTGCCGCCTGCACCATTCTTGCCTTTTCTTCCGTTCCGTCTTCTATCGGCAGAACAGTTTTATTCTATCACAATTCCTCTATATAATACAAGGAACAATAGAGACAGATCCTGCACTGCGGGATCCAGCCAGAGAGGCAATCCCGTTTTGCATCCCCGCAGCGCATTCTCTGTTTCAAAGTATTACCCGGGCAAGAGCTGACACCCTTTAACGCAGATCCACCTTATCCAGCCGGACCTGGCTGATTTTGCCCTGTTCTCCCAATATATAGTCTGCCATATACGGGCTTTCTTCTCTGACGGCATACGCTGCCGCCTGCGACGGTGAGACCTTTTCTCCGTCGACATACAATTCTGTGCCGTTTTTCTGAAGCTTTTGAAAATATTTTTCCACCTTTCTCCTGGGAAACTTTTTCCCGGGAGTCACAGCTTCCCGGTCCTCCACAGACACCTCCCGTCCGCAGCATATTTTACCAAAAGGATTCGTGAAACACTTTAAAATAACGCTGCTTTTTCCGCTAGTACATATAAGCGTAACTATTCAGAACACTATTCGCAATATAAATCATGTCAAACGTTCTTACGAATGCAAGCATTCGACGTACATATTGACACGATTTGCGTGGCTCTGAATAGTTACTTAATAAATGCCTCTGACAGTACTTGTAGTAATTTGTGTGAAAATGTTGGAATTATGTTCGTGAAAATTATCTGTTGAAATATTATGACCAGACACGTATATGCCTGTAAGACATCTCCATACTATATTTTACAGATCAGCATAACCTATCCTTCCCAAATACATTAACAGCCATCTGCATCATAAAATAAAAAAGGGGATGAACCGGAACGAATCGTTCCCTGGTAAATCAACAAGAAAAAATGGAAAACTGTCGGCCTCCTCTCCGTACCGGAGTATCAGAGGCATCTATAGGTCGGATTATACACTGCAGCCTGCTATTTGACAAGATGTTTTATTAAATTTTTTTAAACTGTGAATAGCTTCTATTGACTAAAATATAGGGAAAGTATAAGCTATATACCATACCAATGCGAAAGCAGAAAGGAAGTGTTGTCGCATGAAAATAGAAAAAGTAAATGAAAATCAGATTCGCTGCACCCTGACCCGTGAGGATCTCGCCAGCCGCGAATTAAAAATAAGTGAACTTGCCTACGGCACAGAAAAAGCCAAATCTCTGTTCCGTGATATGATGCAGCAGGCCAATTTTGAATTTGGCTTCGAAGCAGAGGATATTCCTCTGATGATTGAAGCCATCCCTCTGAATGCGGACTGTATCGTACTGATCATTACCAAAGTGGAAGATCCGGAAGAACTGGACACCCGTTTTTCCCGTTTTGCACCTTCTGTCACAGAGGACAACGACGAGGATGCCGATCTGGCTTCCGCTGATGAAGTTCTGGATCTGTTCCGCCGCATCCAGCAGGACGAGGAAGCTGCTGCAAAAGCTTCCGCCCCTGCTTCTGAGGCTCCTCCCGCGTCCGTTCCTGAGGAGAGTGACAGTGTACGCTCCCGCCTGTTCCGTATGGAATCTCTGAAACAGGTGATCAATGCGGCAGTAATAGCCGGAAGCCATTATCACGGGCTCAGCACTCTGTATCACGAAGAGGGCACCGGCGGGTATTATCTGATCCTGACGCAAGGCGATGAAGATCGCGAGGTCTTCGACCGTGTCTGCAATGTCATCTCTGAATACGGTATCCCCAGGCGTTCCACACCGGCAAGCCTTACTTTTCTTGAGGAGCATTGTGCGACACTGATCGCCGACCACGCTTTACAGCGTCTTTCTAATACTTCAATGTAACAGCAGATCATAACATTCAGGAGAGTTCCCGCTCTGTGGGAACTCTCTTATTTTTATGGCTGTCTCTCCCGGCGAAGATCTGCAGAAAAGAAGCCGGGAAATGCGTAACTTGAAAATATAATCTTATTCGCATATAATAAAATTTAATACATGATTGCTCCGTTGCAATGCAGCTTACGCAATTCCATACACATTCGGAATTACAAAGGGTCAAAACGCCGGTTACAGTGGAAAGGATGTACACAATATGATTTCCGACGAAGAATTATACCGACAATATTTAAGCGGCGATGAAACAGGGCTGGAAGAATTGATGAGAAAATACGACAATCCACTGACCTTATATATCAACGGCTATCTGCATGACGTTCACGAGGCAGAGGACCTGATGATAGAAGTATTTTCCTACCTGTTCGCCAAAAGGCCCCATATCCGGGATGGCGGATTCAGGGCTTACCTGTATAAAGCTGCGCGACATATGGCTTTGCGCCATAAAAGCATCCGGCGACATCACTTCTGCCTTGATGATCTGACCAAAGAGCCGGAAGGTGGGAAACTGGTGGATGAGGTGATCCGGACAAAAGAACGGGATCAGATCCTGCATTTATGCATGGGTGAACTGCATCCGGATTACAGAGAAGCTCTTTATCTGACCTATTTTGAGGGTATGAGTTACCGGCAGGTCGCTGAAGTTATGGGAAAAAGTGTGAAGCAGATCACTAATATAATGTACCGGGGAAAAGAGCGTCTGCGGGGATTATTGGAACGGGAGGGAATAACAAATGCGGAGTCATGAGGAACGGATCGCAGAAGTCCGACGAAGGATTGCGGAAAAAGAGCGGCAAAAAAGACGGAAACAGCGGCGGATCGTTGCTATTTCCTGCACAGCGGCATGCCTTGCGGTGATCGTCGTTGCTTCCTTTGCCATGCCCGGTGTTTCCGGACAAATGACACCATGGATCTCTGACGGATATGAAACAGCGGCAACGATACTGGGCGGTGGTGTGGCCCCCGGGTATATCATAATAGGGCTGCTTTCATTTCTTCTCGGCGTATGCGTGACGATCCTGTGTTTTCGTATTCATCTGCTGGACAAAGAAGAGCAGGCAGAGCAGAGGGGGGACCGCGCCAATGGAATTGATCATTAATCTTTTGCAATTTTTCGTTACCCTGCTGGGCTTCTGTCTGAGCGGCATTCGTTATCTGAGACATCGGACACTGTCATATTTTCTGCTGATTTGCTTTTATGGCTGTTTCGCACTGGGCTCCCTGTACTGGACATTGTATCTGTTATTGTTTTGCGAAACACCACGGATCTTTTATGTATCAGAATTCGGCTGGGTCTCCAGCATTATTTTTCTCTGTCTCCTACAATATACTCTCTCCTCCCCGGAGGAAAGAAGCTTTTCCTGCCGGAAATCCCTGCTGGCTCCGCTGATCGGAGTTCCGTTGTGCGCATTTTACTGTACCTTTGGTGACATTCTCTCCAACCTGCTCTGGTGCGGCATGATGATCCTTATCTCCTATCGTTCCATCCACGGTCTTGTCTACGCAGAGACACAGACGGGAAAAGGACGGGACCTGCGGTATTTTCACATCGGAATTCTCTGCTATGTTGCGGCCGAATACGCTCTGTGGACCTCCGGCTGCTTCTGGCCGGACGGCTCCATCTTCAGTCCCTATTGCTGGTGTGATCTTCTGCTGACAGTCTGCCTTTTCGGGCTGCTGCCTGCCACAGGAAAGGCGGTGCGGACATGACCTATATTGAAAATGTATTTATCTGTATGGCCTCACCCCTGTTGATCGCCGCCCTGTGCATGGGTAGGCGGCAGGTCAAATTCTTTCTGTGCTGTCTTGCAGGAATGGGGGCATGCCTGCTCTCCGCTTACATCAATACCTTCTTTGCCGCTCTTTACGCAGCGGATACGATTGCCGCCACCGCAGAGATCGCACCTGTGGTAGAAGAAGTGATGAAACTCCTGCCGCTGCTCTTTTATCTTCTTGTATTTGAGCCTGAACCGGTGCCGATAAAAAATGCTGCTATCATCGTTGCACTTTCCTTTGCCACCTTTGAAAATGTCTGCTATCTGATTCAAAACGGAGCCGGACATTTTTCCTTTATCTTTTTCCGGGGCATTGGAACGGGTGCCATGCATGTGATCTGTGGTGCCATCGTCGGCGGTGGGCTGGCGTATGTATGGCAGCGCACCTGGCTGAAGATCGCCGGAACCTGCGGTCTGCTCGGGGCAGCCATCACTTTTCATGCAATTTATAATCTTCTGATCGCCTATGGAGGTGCGATACAGTATATTGCATACATTCTGCCTGTACTGATCCTGACGGCGGGAAAACTGATTGTCCGCCTGCCCCAGAGTCACAACTGAATCCTGTCTTTTGCGGAGCTGCTGTCGGCAGCTCCTTTTTTGAAACTTTTTGAAAAAAATTGAGTTTCAGGTGAGAGTTTTTTCGCTTTTTTGTACCTAATTAGATGAAGGGCATATGTATTTTATGACTTTACTTTCCGAAGGGAGGTTTGCAACGATATGTATGATACAGAAAAGCGGGTCGAACTGGTGAAAAAACGGGTGCGTGAAAAGTATCGCCGGAAGGAGCTCCGCGGGATCTGCCGGCTGTCTGCCCTGTGCATGGCATTGTCTGCGTTCCTTGTGGGAACAGTGCACATGGCGGCCGGCCAGACGCAGATCACCGCCCAGGGAATGTACGGCTCTATCCTGCTGCATGAAGATGCCGGCGGTTATGTGCTGGTGGGGGTAATTTCTTTCGCCACGGCAGTCGTAATCACTGTGCTGTGTATCAGACTCCGGGAAAGAGAACACCGCGGACAAGGCACGGGAAAAGGAAACGCATCACAACAACGGGAGGGAAAAAATAAATGAGAAAACAAAGAAGACGGATCTATGCGGCGCTGCTTTGCAGTTCCATGGTACTTTCTCTGGTCTCCACACCGGTATCGGCAGCAGAAACCGAACAGATGCTGAATCCACAGACATCCACAGAGGATCCGGGTTCCCCGGAAAGTATATCGGGAAATGAAGCGGCAGCGGCCTTGAACATACTGTACGCAGCACTGCCGGTCGCAAACGGTGTGAAAGAGGTGACGACAGCGTAGGAACTGACGGCCGCACTGGCAGATAGCAATATTTCCGGGATCACACTGAAGAGGGATATCGATATCGGCTCTACACTGACGGTCAACCGTACTGTGACACTGGATTTGAACGGTTGTGTACTGAAGATGACCGGCAGCGGCAGCGTAATCAAGGTAGAGTCGGACGGTGATCTGACGATTCAGGACAGCAACACAACCACACAGCACAACTTTAACCCGAACTGTAAAGATTTGGTCTGGCACATTGACATGTGGAAACTGGACAAAGATGGCTCGAAAATTGTCTCCGGTGGAGTTATTACGGGCGGTGGCGGTGATTTTTTCTACAATGATGGCGGCGGTGTGCTTGTTAATGCCGGCGGTACACTGACCATGACCGGTGGCAGCATCGTCGGATGCTCGGCAGGTGGTCTCGGCGGCGGTGTACGCCTTGCCTATGACTCTGCCATCGGCAAGAACAGCACATTCACCATGACGGGCGGAAGTATTATCGGCTGCGCGGCAAAAAGCGGCGGCGGTGTGTCTGTCTCCCCGAGGAGCACATTCACCATGGGTTCCGGCTCTGAGATCCGCAACTGCAACGCACTATCCGGGGGTGGCGGTGTGAACATCGGCGCCCTGTGGAATTCAAATATCCTCGGCTGCTTTATCATGAACGGCGGAACAATCCGTACATGCACAGGATCATACGGCGGCGGTGTGGACAACTCTGGATCCTTTATTATGTCAGGCGGTACGATTAAAGCCAGCATCAGCACCACCACCCAATATGCTTCAAGCGGCGGGGTGAGGAATGATAATCAGTTCACCATGACAAGGGGCACGATCGGTGATCCTGGTAATCCGAATGATGCAAGCTCTGTATACAATACTTCCTCTCAGAGAGTTATTCTTACTATACGCGACAATGCAAAAATCTACACAAATGTAACAAACGTTGGCATCCTGAATGCTGACGGCGGCAAAATAGCCGGCACAATGACGAACGATACCAACAGGTACGCCACCGGCACAATCACCGGCAGTGAGGGTGCCGCCGGCAGCACTGAGTTTCAGGGCGAAGTGACCAACACCGGCACCATCCGGAAGGGCACATTCAAGAATGAGGTCATAAATGAGAGCAGTGGTACCATTAACGGCGGCACATTCACCGGCACGATCACGAACAATGATGGTACGGTTTTAGACGGTGATTTCAGCGGTGCCACCCTGAACGGTATGCTCGTGATCACTTTTGACCCGGACAATGGAGACCAGAGCATCACCCAGAAAGTGAATTGGAGCAAGGACGGAACGGCACTCACCGCCCCCGTTCCCACCAAAGAGGGGCATAGTCTTGACGGCTGGTATTATGATAACAATGGTACGGAAACAAAATGGAACTTTGACACGGATACAGTCAAATGCACTATGACCCTCAAGGCAAAATGGGAACTCTCCACCTATTCCGTAACGCTGCAGACGGACGGCGGTACGATCGCCCCCGGAAAAGAAGTAACCGACTACACTTATGGCACCGGGGCAGTTCTTCCTACCGCCGATGATATTACCCGCGAGGGATACCGCTTTGACGGCTGGTATGCGGACAGCAGTTTTTCCGGCTCTGCCGTTACGGAGATCACAGATACCGATACGGGAGGTAAAACGTTCTATGCAAAATGGACGCGGAACACGACTCCCATCACTCCCAGCGGCACAGTGCGCTATCTCGTGGAGCATTATAAGGCTGACGGCAGCGGTTACACACTGGCGGAAACAGAACATTCCGCAGGCAGCATAGGCGATACCGTCACAGCGACACCGAAAACCTATGACGGCTTTACCTACAATGCGGCAATCTCCAACGCCAGAGGAACGTTGAAGAAGATCAGCGGTCCGGAGGATATCGTGACTTTGAAGCTCTACTATGATGTGAATGCTGACACCGAACAGGAAAGTACTGACAGCGGCTCCGAGGAAAAGGCTGACCGTGAGAATCCCTCTCCTGTCGTGAAAAACACCCCCTCCTATGTGACCTATACCATACAGGCGGGTGACACTCTCTGGGCAATCGCCAGAAAATACGGCTGCTCCATAGCTGAGATCGTGGCAGCCAACAGTGACCGGATCAAGAACCCGAACCGGATCCGCGCCGGCTGGCAGCTTAAAATCCCCAAAAGCGGAGCGACCGTCACAGACAGCGCTCCCGATGCTGTCCTGCCGGAGAATAAGAAAAGCGGGATATACATCGTCAGACAGGGCGACACCCTTTGGAAAATCGCCAGAAAGTACAACTGCTCCGTGGCTGAGATCGTTTCCCTGAACCGGGAACTGATCCGCAACCCTGCTCTGATTTATTCCGGCTGGGAACTGAAAGTACCACAGAATTAGCCTCCCCTGAAAGAATCTACCGGGCCAGTCATACTTCATAATGTCGGAACAGATAATTTATCTAAGGGAAAAAGGCAAAAAAAAGACGGCCAAAGGCCGATGATCTGAATTCCTTGAATTCTTTTGATTTCTCAAATCCGCGCAATCGACGGACACATTTCGATTGCGCGGAAATCTGAGCTATGAAATTCCATAAATACTTTGTTTCACCTGTGTGCCCCGGTCAGGCGATGTTTCCAAAACAGACATACAAAGCTTACAGCTCCTCGATCACTTTCATAAGCTCATCTACATCAATGCCATGTACCATAGCTGCCTCTTCCAGGGTCTCTCCCTGTGAAGCAGGGCATCCCAGGCAATGCATTCCTGCATCGAGGAGTACGGGAGCTACTTCAGGATTGGCACGTAAGATCTCACCAATGGTCATGTCTTTTGTTACTCCGGTCATATCGGTCTCCTTTCTGCCGTATAAGGCTTTTTTAGTATAATACTTTCCCCAAAAGATTACAAGATTATTCTTGTACATCAGCATTTGTTGGACCGGGACTCAGAGCTGATGTACAAAACTCGGAACAATTCCTAAAAAGGTTGACACTTACCCTTGTCAGGTAGTACACTTTTATCGTAAAGAAACAGCTTGGGATACCAGTGAAATCGGTACTCTCAGTTGATAATATTAATTGTTTTTACCAGAAGGAGGTAAATTTTCATGGCAGAAGCATGGAGAAGCTTTAAAAAAGATGGCCATTGGGATGTAGACGTCAATGTGCGTAACTTCATCCAGACCAACTACACTCCGTATGATGGAGATGAGAGCTTCCTGGAGGGATCTACCGAAGCAACTGATAAGCTTTGGGGCAGACTTCAGGAGTTACAGAAGGAAGAGCGTGAGCATGACGGCGTTCTGGAATGCGAAACAGAGGTCGTATCCAGTCTGACCGCTTATGGCCCTGGCTATATTGATGAATCTATGAAGGATCTGGAGCAGATCGTTGGTCTGCAGACAGACAAGCCTTTAAAGAGAGCATTCATGCCTTATGGTGGTATCAAGATGGCTCAGCAGGCTGCAAGCACCTATGGCTACGAAGTAAACGCTAAATATGACAAGATCTTCAACGAGTACCACAAGACTCACAACCAGGCAGTATTTGATGCTTATACCGATGAGATGAAGGTTGCTCGTCATACCCATATCGTTACCGGTCTTCCCGATACCTATGGTCGTGGACGTATCGTAGGCGACTACAGAAGAGTTGCTCTGTACGGTATTGATTTCCTGATCCAGAAAAAGGAAGAGGATAAGAAGAACTGCGGTACCGGCGTTATGACCGAGGACATCATCCGCCTGAGAGAAGAGATCGCTGATCAGATCAAGGCTCTGAAGGGCATGAAGGAAATGGCTAAGATTTACGGCTACGATATTTCCGGTCCCGCTACCACCGCTAAGGAAGCTATCCAGTGGTTATACTTCGGTTACCTGGCAGCTATCAAGACCCAGAACGGTGCAGCTATGTCCGTAGGACGTATCTCTACTTTCCTGGATATCTATATTGAAAGAGACTTAAAGGAAGGCACCCTGACCGAGAAGGAAGCTCAGGAGCTGATCGACCATATGACCATGAAGTTCCGTATGGTTAAGTTCGCTCGTATTCCTTCTTACAACCAGCTGTTCTCCGGTGACCCTGTATGGGCTACTCTGGAAGTTGGTGGTATCGGCATGGATGGTCGTCATATGGTTACCAAGAACGACTATCGTTTCCTGCATACTCTGGAGAACATGGGACCCAGCCCCGAGCCGAACCTGACCGTTCTGTACTCCAGCGCTCTGCCTGATAACTTCAAGAAGTACGCAGCTAAGATTTCTGTAAATACTTCTTCCATCCAGTACGAGAACGATGACGTTATGAAGCCTATCTGGGGTGATGACTACAGCATCTGCTGCTGCGTATCCGCTACTCAGACCGGTAAGGAGATCCAGTTCTTCGGTGCTCGTGCTAACCTGGCTAAGTGCTTACTGTACGCTATCAACGGTGGTAAGGATGAGAAGCATCTGGACAAGAACGGCAAGCATATGCAGTGTGGTCCCGAAATCGCTCCTATCACTTCCGAGTACCTTGATTTCGACGAAGTTATGCATAAATATGACATCATGCTTGACTGGTGTGCATCTCTGTATGTTAACATCCTGAACCTGATCCACTACATGCATGATAAGTACTACTACGAGGCAGCTGAGATGGCTCTGATCGATACCGATGTAAGAAGAACCTTCGCAACCGGTATTGCAGGTCTGTCCCATGTAGCTGACTCCCTGTCCGCTATCAAGTATGCTAAGGTTAAGGTTATCCGTGATGACCAGGGTTGTGCTGTAGACTTCAAGATCGAAGGCGACTTCCCTAAGTATGGTAACGATGATCCCAGAGCTGATGAATTCGCTGTATGGCTGCTGAAGACCTTCATGGAGAAGATCAAGAAGAACCACACCTACAGAAATTCCGAGCCTACCACTTCCGTACTGACCATTACTTCTAACGTTGTATACGGTAAGGCTACCGGTGCTCTGCCTGATGGTAGAGAAGCTTACAAGCCTTTCGCTCCCGGTGCATCACCTTCCTACGGTGCTGAGAAGAGCGGTCTGCTTGCATCCCTGAACTCCGTAGCTAAGCTGCCTTATGAGTATGCTCTGGATGGTATCTCCAATACACAGACCATGGCTCCTTCCGCTCTTGGTCACGACCTTGACGAGCAGAAAGCTACTCTGGTACGTGTAATGGATGGTTACTTTGATCGTGGTGCTCATCACCTCAACGTTAACGTATTCGGTACCGAGAAGCTGTTAGATGCACAGGCACATCCTGAGAAGCCTGAGTACGCTAACTTCACCATCCGTGTATCCGGTTATGCTGTTAAGTTCATCAGCCTGACCAAGGAGCAGCAGGATGACGTTATCGCAAGAACCTGCCATAAGAGTCTGTAATCCAGTAGTCTTTACAGGTTTGTAAGATAATAGAATGTATAAGGGGCCGGGCAGTATTGTCCGGCTCCTTTTTGGTAAAACTATTCAGAGAACCACCACCCCTCAGCTGCCTGCACGGCAGAGAATGGAGATTATTACAATGATCAAAGGCAGAATTCACTCATTAGAATCCTTCGGCGCAGTAGACGGACCCGGAATCCGCTATCTTATTTTCCTCAAGGGCTGCAATATGCGTTGTCAATATTGCCACAATGTAGATACCTGGAATCCCGACACTGACAATCTGATGACAGCAGATGAGCTTCTGGATAAGGCAGAACGTTTCCGCAGCTACTGGGGCAAAGAAGGAGGCATCACCGTCAGCGGCGGCGAAGCTTTATTACAGATCGATTTTCTCATCGATCTCTTCCGCAAGGCTCACGAGAGAGGCATCAATACCAATCTTGATACTTCCGGACAGCCTTTTACCAGAGAAGAGCCTTTCTTCTCCAAATTCAATGAATTACTGAAATATACTGATCTCGTCATGTTAGACATCAAACATATTGATGATGAAGAACACAAGAAGCTGACCGGCCATACCAACAAGAATATTCTAGACTGCGCAAGATACCTTTCCGAGCAGGGTATTCCCATGTGGATCCGTCATGTACTGGTGCCCGGAATTACTGACAATGACGAATACCTGAAAAAGACAAGAGAATTTATTGATACTCTGGATACCGTCATGAAAGTAGAAGTTCTTCCCTACCATACTCTGGGTGAGTACAAGTGGAAAGAACTGGGGATTCCTTACAAGCTTGAGGGTGTAGAACCGCCCACCGAAGAGAGGATCCAGAACGCGAAGAAGATTCTGGAGTTCAATAAATATAAATAAGCAACTGTAACTATTGATAAAAAATACTAAATAAGGCTTGTATTCAAAGCCCATTTATATTACAATACAAGTAGTTATATTGATAAATTTGTATCAAACAAGAGATTTGATACACGCAAAATAGGAGGAAAAGATTATGGCATTTGTTATTGGTGATGCTTGTGTAGCATGTGGAGCTTGTGAGGCACAGTGCCCCGTTGGCGCTATCAGCATGGGCGACGGAAAGTTTGAAATCGATGCAGATAAGTGCATCAGCTGCGGTTCCTGCGCAGGTCAGTGCCCTGTTGGTGCTATCGCAGAGGATTAATTCCTAATTCAGAACGTATCCCGGGGAAGGCATTTCAGAAAATGAAATGCCTTTTCTTTTTTTCTGCCTTAATTTCCCTGCCGGTATTTTCTTTGTCTGCGATCTCTGTGGACTCTTTTTCCACTTTCGGCTTTCTCTCCTCTTTCTGCTGTTTCCGCAGTTGTCCCCTGGTCTTTTTCCGCAACAGCTCGTCCATCTTCTGATAGTACTCCTCGCTGCGCTGTTCCAGTCTGCGGTCTCTCTCCTCTTCCCGTTCTTCTCTGCTGCGGAACTGATAATCCAGCTCCTTGACCATGCTTTCCTTGAGTTCCCGGCAAAGGTCCTGGTTATTCTCCCGTACTGCCTCACGGATCATCTGTTGCAGGATCCACTGGAGCCTTTTAGCCTTCTCTTCCCTGCTTTCACTCTGCAGTCCTTCCTTCTCCGGCACCGTACATATCCTCTCCTGCGGCTGTACCGGCATCTCTTTATCCACCGGTTTATCAACGATCTCGATGGCCATGTGTGGTGTCCGGACTTCTGCCGGCTCTTTCCGGGCTTCTACAGGCTCTTTTTCCCGTTCCTCCGGCAGTACGTCCAGCCGTCCGTCCTTTAATATCATTTTAATTGCTTTCAACTGTAATCCCCTTTCTTTCATGCTCTTGATCTCTTTGAACCGTTCCACGTCTTCCTTCGTATAATAGCGGTGCCCCAGCTCGTTTCTTTTGATGGGCAGATGTAATTCCTCTTCCCAATAGCGAAGTACATGGCTCTCCACCTTTACCTGTTTTGCAGCATCTGAAATCAATAAGTAATCTCCCATATTCTCTTCCTCCATATCATCCATATATAATAAAAATATGAAAGAGAACAGGCATGGGGAATCTCCCTCACTTGTTCTCTTTCGTATTTTATGTTCTGTATTCGTAATATACTTAGAAATCTTTTTTTCTGTCGTTTTCCAGATTGGCAAACTTGGTGTATTCCGGCAGCCATGCCAGCTGTACGGTTCCGATGGGACCGTTTCTCTGTTTGGCTATGATGATCTCCGAAATACCTTTATCCGGCGAATCGTGATTATAATAATCATCACGGTAGATGAACATTACCACGTCGGCGTCCTGCTCGATGGCTCCGGACTCACGCAGGTCGGACAACATAGGACGATGATCCGGTCTCTGCTCTACAGCCCGGCTCAACTGAGACAAGGCCAGCACCGGTACGGACAGCTCTCTGGCGACTGCTTTCAGGGATCTGGAAATATCGGAAATCTCCTGCTGTCTGGAATCGCTGCTTCTTCCGCCACTTCCCGACATCAACTGTAAGTAGTCGATGATGATCATGGACAGACCGTTTTCCTGCTTCATTCTTCTGCATTTGGAACGAAGCTCGGCAATGCTGATACCGGGGGTATCGTCGATCATCAGCTTGGACTTGCCGATGACACCGGCACTCTCGATCAGTCGTTCCCATTCCTGGTCATTTAGCTGTCCGGTACGGAGCTTCTGGGCATCCACGCTGGATTCCAGGGAAAACATACGATTGATCAGCTGCTCCTTACTCATTTCCAGGCTGAATATGGCTACCGGCAGATTCTGCTTAAATGCTACATGCTGCGCGATATTCAACACAAACGCCGTCTTACCCATGGAAGGACGGGCTGCGATCAGCACCAGGTCCGAGGGCTGCATTCCGGCGGTACGATAGTCCAGATCAATGAATCCGGTGGCAATACCTGTGACGGTTCCGTGCAGTTTGGAAGCCTTCTCGATCTTGTCCATGGCGTTCATGACTACGGTACGAATCGGTACGAATTCCTTGACGTTTTTCTTCTGTACCACTTCATTGATCTTGCTCTCGGTACTCTCCAGAATCGTATCCAGGCTCTCCTTGCCGCTATAACAGGTATTGGCAATCTCTTCATTGGTACGGATCAGACGCCGAAGTGTCGCCTTCTCCGCCACGATTCCAGCATAATACTTGATATTGGCGGAAGTAGGTACTGCTGCAATCAGATTCGTCAGGAAATCCAGTCCACTGACCTCGGGAGGCACATCCTCCTTGGATCGCAACCGATCCTGCAAAGTGACAAAGTCAATGGGCTTTCCTTCATTGTTCAGCTCTACGATGGTGTCAAATACCACACCGTACTGCCTGTTGTAGAAATCCTCTCCGGAGATCTGCTCTGTGGCAGCCGCAATGGCTTCCGCGTCAATGAACATAGAGCCGATGACCGACTGCTCCGCCTCTAAACTGTGAGGCATTATTCTTTTGATTACATTTTCATCCATTGCGGGCATGGGGTCGTCTACGCCTCCGTAACTTTCACCGTCAGCTTCGCTGCCACCTGGGGATGAAGCTTCACTGTTACCTCATAGGAGCCGAAGTTCTTCAGACTCTCCGGCAACTGGATTTTCTTCTTGTCAATCTCGATACCATGCTGTTCCTTGCAGGCAGTTGCAATCTCTTTGGAGGATACAGAACCGAAGGTTCTTCCGCCCTCTCCTGCCTTGATCTTGACCACGACCTGCTTGGTCTCCAGCTCTGTTGCCAGCGCCTTTGCCGCATCCAGATTCTCCTGTGCCACCTTCTCTTCGTTTGCCTTATGGAGCTTCAGATCGTTCAGATTCCTGGAGCTTGCCTCCACACCGATCTTCTTCGGTAAAATATAGTTTCTTGCATATCCTTCGCTGGCCTCAATGATGTCTCCCTTTTTTCCCAGCTTTTTTTCATCCTGAAGTAAAATAATTTTCATAGGATCAACCTGCCTTTCCTGAATCTTCTGTTTTATATGGTAAAACTTTTCAAACGGAATCCCTTAGATCTCACCGGATTCCAGCATGTCGTCGATGGTGTGCTTCAATACGCCAATGGCCTCTACCAGTCCCACGCCTTCCATCTGGCAGGCTGCGGTATTCATGTGACCTCCACCGCCCATACGCTCCATGATGATCTGTACATTGACCTCATCAATGGATCTGGCGCTGACATAGATCTTGCCCTGATAATCGGTAAGTACAAAACTTGCCTTAATGCCCTTGATATTCAGCAGTTCGTTGGCTGCCTGCGCACCGATGATGGTAGGGCTGGGCAGATCCTCTGCGGTACACAGAGAGATTGCAAAGAACTGCTTGTAGATCTCTGCCTGACTGACAGCATCCGCCTTGGCCTTGTATTCTGCTGCATCCTCACGGAACAGTTTTCTCACACGAGTCACATCCGCACCGTTTCTGCGCAGGAATGCGGCAGCCTCGAAGGTGCGGACACCTGTCTTGGTCATAAAGTTATTGGTATCGATCATGATACCGGAATACATACAATCCGCCTCTTCCGTACGGATCTTGATATTGTCGTAGGTATACTGCAAGATCTCGGATACCATCTCACAGGCGGAGGATGCATAAGGCTCCACATAAGACAATGTGGCATTCTCAATGGTTTCCGTACCCTGTCTGTGGTGGTCCAGTACTACTACAGATTTGCAGAAGCGAAGCAGATCCGGGCACTCTGTGATGGAGGGCTTATTGACATCCACCACCACCAGAACCGTATTGCTGCCTGCCATATCAATGGCCTGCTGGCTGGTGATGATCATATCCTCGTCATATTCCGGATTGTTCTTAAACAGCTCCACCAGTGGCTGTACAGAGGTCGTAGCCTCGTTCAATACAATGTGAGCCTTTCTGCCCAATGTCTGGGCGATCCGGTAAATACCCACCGCAGAACCGAAGCTGTCCACATCCGGCATCCGGTGTCCCATAACGATAACACGGTCTTTTCCGGTGATAATCTCCCGCAGGGCATGAGCTTTTACTCTTGCCTTGACACGGGTATTCTTCTCTACCTGCTGACTCTTGCCGCCGTAGTAGGTGATGCTCTCCGGGGTCTTGATCACGGCCTGATCCCCGCCACGTCCCAGTGCCAGATCAATGGCGGTACGGGCGAATTCATAGTTCTGTGCATAAGTCAGGCCATCCAGACCAATACCGATACTGATGGTCACTGCCATTTCATTGCCAATGTTTACGGTCTTGACCTCTTCCAGCAGATCGAAACGGTTCTCCTGCAGCTGTGCTACCGCTTTTTTCCGCATGATTACCAGATACTTGTCCTTTTCCAGCTTCTTGCTGATACCGTCCAGAGATGCAATGTACTTGTTCACCTTACGGTCGATCAGTGCGATCAACAGGGATCTGCGGACTTCCTCAACGCTCTCCAGCGCTTCCTCATAATTGTCCAGATAGATCATGCCTACACTCAGGCTCTGGTCATCCACCTCCTGCAATGCGATGTGCAGTGCAGTCTCATCAAACAGATAGACTGCGATCAGATAGCCGTTGTACCCTTCCGCATCAATCATATCGCTGTGTTCTGCCATTTCCTTCAGGGAAATCTTACGGAACTTTGCTACGTATTCACAGCCTTCATACTCCAGCTCGTACTGTGCCTCGTCCACACCGGAATCATCCGGAAGCCTGTCCCTGGTAATAGTAGGGAACAGGGAAGTAATGGATTTATTATATCCTTTTGGCTGATGCACCACATTCTCAAAGGCAATGTTGGTCCAGATCACCTTGCCGGAATCGTCCAGAAGGGCATATGGCAATTCCAGATCCCGCAGCAGTTTTCGCTGGATCTGACCATATTCCGTGGCAAAGCTGATCAGCTCGTTCATGATGATCGGCTTGTTGTAGAAATACAGCGTCAGGGTAATTGCAAAATAAAAAATCGTAAATCCGAAGGTAAGCAGTCCTGCACGGAAATCCAACATGAATACCGCCGCATCGATAGCCAGCAGTAACAGGCCCAGATATAGGGTGAACTGGATATATGTACGGATCCTTCCTTTCAGTCTGATTCGTTTTTTCATGAAAGAACACCTCTCAATATTTGCGTTCGACAACTTCTATTATAACAAATAATAATCCGCTCCGCCACCATATTATTTTGACGAATAGACAATATTCCTCTGTCAAATTTGTGCTTTTTGTCAGCTTTTCCGGACGGAGAGCCGTTCTCTTACTTACACAGTTCCCAGAAAGCTACTGCGCTGGCTGCCGCCACATTCAGGGAATCCACGCCGTGGGCCATGGGAATGCACACCGTATCGTCACAATCCGCAATGGTATCCGCTGCCAGTCCTTCCCCTTCCGTTCCCAGAATAATGGCAAGCTTTTCGACATTATGCAGTTTCTCATCATCCGGCCGCAAGCTGTCTTCTTTTAAAGCCATGGCCACGGTATGATGCCCCATCTTCCGCAGCTGTTCCATGGTATGCTCCGGCCAGTCCTTTGTCTCCAGGATCGTCCACGGCACCTGAAATACGGTTCCCATGCTGACTCTTGCCGCCCGACGGTACAACGGGTCACTGCAGCCTCCCGTCAAAAGCACCGCATCAATCCCCAGTGCCGCTGCGGAGCGGAAGATTGCTCCTACGTTTGTGGGATTCACCACGTTTTCCAGAATGGCAATACGTCTGGCATTCCTACACAGCTCCTCCATCTTCGGCAGTGCCCTTCTGCGCATGGCGCAGAGCATGCCTCTGGCCAGTTTAAATCCGGAAATCTCCGACAGCACTTCATTGGATGCCACATATACGGGAATTTCCCCAGACACCTCTGCAATCCGCCCCAGGATTTTCCTGCCCTTCTCCGAATCCGCTTCCCGCTGTTCCATCAGAAGTGACAGCGGCTCATATCCCGCTGCCAGTGCCCGCAGAATCACATTGGGGCTCTCTGCAATAAACAGCCCCGGTGCCGGTTCGTAATAATGAAAAAGCTGCGCTTCCCGGCGCTCATTGTAGATCCCCAGCTCCGATGTATGCAGATCGGTGACCGGTAATATTTTCATAGCTTTCATTCTTCTCCGCCTTTGCATTTGTTTCTGTATTTCAGCCGTTTTCTGCTGTGGGCGCCCCTTTACCATTCTATTCCATACTTTTCCTTCATTTCCCTCAGAATTTCCCGATCCTTCAGCCGTAGAATCTTATCTGAATCTCCACCGGCACTCATTCTGGATATCAATTCTAAAGTTTCTTCTCTTCCTTCTTCTCTTCCGCACTCTCTTTCAGCCTTGCGGAGTTTCTTTTCTTCCTTTTCCTTATCATATTCAAATATACTCACCTTATAAACCTCCGCCCGATTGTGTTGCAAAAATTCTGCAAGAATTCCTTCGCGAATGCATTCGGTTATCGCCAGTTCAACCGCTTCATTTAACGGCATTTCCGCTGCATACTTTCTGACTCTTGCCACGTACTGGGCATATTCCCACAAAACATGGCAATTCTCCATTAACTCTTCATTGTGTCCGGCATTGATGTTTAACATCGTAACTTTCAGTTCCAGTGCCGGATCCTGCGTCGGATTCTCAAAAGCATCCGACAGACGCAGTTCTGTCCGGTCCGGAACGTTCCGATCGATGCCATTATAAAACACCAGAAAATTCGGTGTCGGGATCTTTTGAATACCGGAAGAATACAGGGACTTTTCATCTACCAGTTTCTGATATTCACTCGATATGTAGAACAGGTCCCGCAAAGGAATATTGGGATTATAGGTAGACTGATGTTCATACAGATACAATCCCATTTCCAGTACGAATGCCAGATCATTCTTCATCCCCATATAGATGGCATTCTCCAGAGTCACAATCTCCAAGTCTTCCGGGTTCTGATAATTCTTCCCTGTCACTGCATTGTACAGAGACAGCAGATTCTCAATGATCGAAAATATCCATCGGAAAATGGTATCCTTATATTCTCTGTTGGCCATAGGTAGTTCGCAGCTACGTTTCTGTTTCTTCATAGTATCCTCCTGTTCTCATAGCACCTGAAATCAAGAGGGTACACTTCGGATGTCCTATCCACTTGTCATTCAACGCACTATGCTATGCATGGTTAATGTGGTATAAAAGCATAGAATTCATTGAAATGATATAGATGTGTGGATCAGCTCTCGCTGCCGGAATCGTTAGAATATATGCTTTGAAATTATAGTACTAATGTTCCTATTATTTGTCAACAGAAAACTTTAAAGCCATAGTAGTCTTTTTGTTTCTGTATTACAGCCGTTTTCAGACCTGGGCACTTTTCATTTGCTGTTTCATTTTATACATTCTCTGATCGGCGATCCTGTGGGCACTCTCATAGGTATATTCTTCCTTCTGCATAGTCACTGTCCCATATGCAATGCTAAGCGGATTCCCTTTGACGAACAGGCGGGATGCCTTTTCCTTCAGCTGATCGATCAGCTCCCGGGCCTCCTGTGCGGTAGTGTTGTTGCAGATGATCAGGAATTCATCTCCGCCTTCCTCATCCCTGACCGCTTTTTTATGGATCTCATAAAAATAGGTCTTGTCAGGCATCGGAAACTCGCTGATATAACAGCTTTCACCACCGTTACTTATCAGCTTCTGGTCATCTTCATAATATTGTTTTGCCAGATCCGGGAATTTCTGAACTTCAAAATCTGTCTTACCCACGATCGTTCCCCCGGACTCCCCACAATTCAGCAGATCTCAGATCTCACTTGCATAGATATATCGGCATTCGGTATCCTTGAAAAAAATGTTCATAGGAACCTCTTTCATAAATTGAGACAAAAGAGACCAGTCACAATGTGACTGGTCTCTATCATTACTTTCTTACCTGAAATTATTCAGCTACGTAAGGCATAAGTGCTACGTGACGTGCTCTCTTGATAGCAACGGTCAGTGCTCTCTGATGCTTTGCGCAAGTACCGGTAATACGACGAGGAAGGATCTTACCTCTCTCAGATACATACTTCTTCAGCTTAGCTGTATCCTTGTAATCGATTACGTTATCTTTACCGCAGAATACGCAAACTTTCTTTCTTCTGCGCATACCGCCTTTTTTTCTCATCGGAGAATCGGTCTTCTCAGTCTTATTAAAAGCCATTATTATTACCTCCTATCGGAATCTGTCAGGGCAGAGGCGGGTGTCAGCTCCGCTTGTCACTGAAACTTAGTTAAAGGGTAATTCTTCATCGATGCCGTCAGGGATGTTCATAAAGCCATCACCGGCTCCGGAAGGAGCAGGGGCATTATTACCACCACTAAAGCCAGCGTTCTGGTATCCACCGTCATTATTGCCGGCAGATGCGTTCTTGCTCTCTGCGAACTCTACGTTCTCAACCACTACATCGGTAGTGTACACACGCTGTCCATCCTTATTGGTATAGCTGCCGGTCTGGATACGTCCTTCCACAACGAACTTTGTTCCCTTGTGGCCGTATCTCTCGATAAACTCACCGGTTCTGCCAAACGCTACACAGTTAATAAAATCAGCATCCGGCTCACCGTCACGCTTAAATCTTCTATCTACTGCTATGGAAAAACGAGCGATCGCTGTTGCGGTAGCTCCCTGAGAATATCTTACCTCAGGATCCCTAGTTAAACGTCCCATAAGAATTACTTTATTCATATTTCGCTTCTCGCTTTCTGTTTATGCCTCGTCCTGTCTAACGCATAAGTATCTGATCACGTTGTCCATGATACGAACACGGCTCTCGATCTCTGCAGGAACAGTGCTCTCAGCTTCGAATCTGATGAAGTAGTAGAAAGCTTCTTTCATCTTCTGAACTTCGTAAGCAAGCTTCTTCTTGCCCCACTCGTCCACTTCTGTGATGTTGCCGCCGAATCTCTCAACCAGTGCTTTGCACTTGTCAACAACGGCTGCTCTCTCATCATCCTCGATCTTAGCGCTAACAACAACGGCTAATTCGTACTTGTTCATGTTAGTTACCTCCTTTTGGTCTCTGGCCCATATTTTATATATGAGCAAGGAATAAAGTGTCTCACGAAGGAACATGATACCATATTCCTGTCCACTTTTCAAGTTTTTTCAACGATTTCTTTCACATTTTTTTCTAACAGTTTTCTTGCGATCATGATCTGATGCCCACAGCCCAGACATTTCAGCCGGAAATCTGCTCCCACCCGGAGTACTTCCCATTCTCTGCTGCCGCAGGGATGCTGTTTTTTCAGTTTCAATACATCTCCCACATTAATATCCATAACGCTCTTCCTCGTCTCTCTTGTCTGTATGTCCACTCCTGTGCCGGCACTTCGCAGCCGGTACCTGTAACCTTGTTCCTATAAGTTGTTCGCCATAAAATCCTTCACGATTCCAAAAGCTTCTCTCAGCAGATTATTCGGAACTGTAAGAGGATAAGTTCCGGCCGACAGCCCCTCCACATGCAGATATCCCTGCTTCTTCGCAATAGCGAGAGCCCGGAACATGTGAAAATTGTTGGTGACAATGACCACACTGTCGTCCGATTTATTCAGCAGTTCTCCGCTGTAGATCAGATTCTGTGTCGTATTCGTGGAAGCATCCTCCGCAAGTATCCTCTCCGGATCGATTCCTGCATCCGCAAGATATCCTTTCATCCCCTCCGCTTCGCTGACAGGCTCGTTATAACCCTGTCCACCGGACACGATGACTTTTGTCTCCGGATTGGCATTCAAGTATTCTATGGCTTTATCCAGACGTTTCTGCAGTACATAGCTGGGACCGGTAGTCTTCCACTGAGCTCCCAGTATGATGACGTAGTCCGCTCCCGGCTCTGCTTTCGCACCGAACTGCCCGAAGATCATTCCTTCTAAAATAAGAAGCAGCAGCATTCCCGCTGCCACCAGGCCGCAGAACGTCATCCGGATCCAGCGTGGGATTCTCTCCTGCACGGATTTATGAGTCAGTATCCAGCCCCATGCAGCACAAAACGCGGCGATCACACCCCAGATCAGGAAAAAATAACTGCCAAAGCCGACAAACAGCCCGATTCCCACACAATACAGTGCGCACAGCACCGCCAGAACATACAATGCCATCGCTCCGTAGTGCTTCTGATCCACGCCTCGGCCTCTGGGATCCAGATAGATCACTTTTTTACTTTTTTCCACCGGAATCAAGCGGTCCCTCTTCATACATCCTCCAATCTTTCCCTATGGCTTATTGTAGCATATCTTGCTCGCCTGGCTCAATACCACATAGTTTAGGGTTTTCTTAATTTTTTAAAAACTTTTCTTTTACCGGCACCGGCTGACTTGTACCTTGCGGGAAAATGTGATGTAATTGATTAGTATAATACTTTAGAGAAGAAGGATTCTTATGTGCAGACCAACGCTGAAAAGAAATTTTACAAAATATCTTCCTATTATGATCCTGTTTTTTACTGCCCTCCGGATACTCGCCGCACTGCGGATCCCTTATATGATCCTCGCCGACCAGCGCTATGACGACCGGATGCTGTTCGAGAATGCCTACGACCTGTTAAGTGGTGTATGGCTGGGCAGTTACAACGCCTATACTCTCGCCAAAGGGATCGGCTATCCGCTGTTCCTGGTTCTTGCGAAAAAATTATGTTTACCATATTCCATGCTGTTGGCTCTACTGCAGGCTGTGGGTGCCTGGCTGTTCGTCCGCGCATTATCCGTCAGATGGAAGAATCCCTACGGACAGACACTCCTCTATCTGCTCCTGTTGTTTTCCCCCATCAGCCTCACGCTGTTGGTCACGCAGCGGCTGTACCGCATGGCAATCGTTCCGGGAATGGTCCTGGTGGTATTTTCCGGCATGATCGGACTGACTCTGCGCAAAGAGCTCCCCTTAAAAAAACAGCTGCCCTGGGCATTCCTGACTGGACTGACTCTTGCCTTTTTCTGGCAGATCCGGGAGGATTCCGTCTGGATCCTGCCGTTTATCGCCGTTATGACGGTATGGAACGTGGGTTATGTAATTCTGGTCCTGCATAAGAAATTAAACACAAAGGTACTTCTGCTTCACTGCCTGACCATGTTATTGCCACTCCTTCTCCTGTTCGGCGCCAACACCGGTGTCTCCGTCATCAACCGGATCCACTACGGTGTTTTCCTGAACAACGACCGCACGGAGGGAAATTTTGCAGAGCTGATGTCCCTGTTGTATCATCTGGACAGCAATACGAGAACCAATCCCGACATCTGGATCTCCCGGGATACTATTGTCAGAGCAGAAGCAGCCAGTCCCACTCTGCAGCAGATTCAGCCACTATTGGACAGTTATACCGAAGACTGGGCCACAAGGGATGGTGAGATTCCCGGCGACCACTTCAGCTGGGTACTGCGGGATGCGGTACAGGACTCGGGAATTGCCCCGAATGCCGTCAGTGCACAGACCTTTTATGGCAACGTCCTCTCCGAACTGCGGGCAGCCGTAGCCAGTGGCGAGCTGACCGAAAAGACGGACGGTGCCCTCTATTTTTCCTCCCAATCCCGTGGCGTACTGCCGGAAGAAATTCCCGGTATCCTCAGTGATACTTTGCAGAATATCTGGAAAATTGCAGGATACACCGATTGTGCTTTGAGCAGTTCCGCCAAAAGTGCCGGCCGGCTGTCGGATATCCGTCGTATGGAATCCTTTGCCTCCTGCCTGACCGTGTACCCCACACTGTCACAGTTTCAGGCTGCCGATTATGATTCCATTGAGGATGAGACCTTATATGATTTCAATGAGATCTACAGTTCTGGTATGGTATCTCTTCTGAATAAGAGCAACGCTATCTATCAGTTGTTGGGACAGCCCATGTTCCTGCTGGCACTGCTTGCCCTTTGTGTGCTGACCGTCCGCGTGATCCATGGACTTTTCCATGGGGACACAAAAGATCTCGAACTGTGGATCCTGACCTGTGGGATTCTGCTCAGTGCCGTTCTGCTGCGTTTCGGCTGTGGCCTGTTCACCGCATGGTTTTCCGAAGACATGCAAAAGTTCATCAACAGCTTCTACTCCTGTGGCGTCTACATTCTGCTGCAGATGTTCAAATATCTGGCGGTTATTACTACTGCCGCCAGCCTGCAACCGATACGGAAACAATATTTTCAAAATTTTCGTAATTCTCATAAGGAAAAGGAGGAATAACTTATGGAAAATTTGAACAAACAGATTCAGGAATTGCAAAAGATCATTGATACCTACGGCAATATCGTATTTTTCGGTGGTGCCGGTGTCTCCACCGAGAGTGGAATCCCGGATTTCCGAAGCGTGGACGGACTGTATCATCAACAGTACGATTACCCGCCGGAGACGATTTTAAGTCACACCTTTTATCGTTCCCACACGGAGGAATTCTTCCGTTTTTACCGGAATAAGATGCTTTTCCCCAATGCACAGCCCAATGCCGCCCATAAAAAACTGGCAGAACTGGAAGCTGCCGGGAAAGTCCGGGCCGTGATCACCCAGAATATCGACGGACTGCATCAGGCTGCCGGAAGCAGGACCGTACTTGAGCTCCACGGCTCCGTGCTTCGCAATTACTGTGAAAAATGCCATCAGTTCTACGGTCTGGATGCTATCTTAAACAGCACCGGTATTCCCCGCTGTGAAAAATGCGGTGGTATCATCAAGCCGGATGTGGTTCTGTACGAAGAGGGACTGGATGAGAAGACGTTAAATGCCGCCGTCAGATACATCCACGAAGCAGATGTCCTGATCATCGGCGGCACTTCTCTGGCTGTCTATCCCGCAGCTGGGTTAATTGATTATTTTCAGGGTGATAAGCTGGTGGTCATCAACAAAAGTGCGACCCCCAGAGACAAAAATGCGGATCTCCTGATCCAGGGACCGATCGGGGAAGTATTTCACTCGATCCAGAATCCGTAAGAGATATCCTGCTCTCCGCTGATATGATAAGTGTCTTCCACATCAGCACCCCAGCTGTTGATACCTCCCACGCCTCTCACTGCTCCCAGGATGGATACCACCGTCCTGCGGGCAGGAGGAAGTTCCTCATGGTGCATGGCATTTTCCAGTTCCTGTGCCGTATAAGGCAGGCAGGAAAATGCGAAGTCTTTTCCCTTCTCCGCGGTTATTTTTAAACGGCTGCTTCTTTCTCCACGGTCTGTATTATCCAGGGAAGTCTTCCTGACGATCTCCAGCCATTTGGTCTGCATATGCATCCCACAGTCCTGAGGCACCATATAAGGTGTCACCGGCAGGCCCTGTACTTCATACACACCGGGGATCCCTCCTGCCATGCGGTCCGGATAGGTCTCTCCGGACAGGCCTTCATAGGTATACCTCTCCGCTGCGGTGGGCATCAGGAACCTCATTCCGAATACCGGGAGCTCCGGCAGACCCTGTTGTCCATGATACTCTGTCTGCACATGGATTCTGCCGTCTGTTTCCACCGTATAAGTCACTGTCACCTCCGTCGCCGGAACTGTCGGTGTTTCATACGCATAGATGATCTCGAATCTGTCACAGGTCTCTTTTCCGGTATATTGATTATTCGCCGGTGCCAGCGGGATGGCAATCTCCTGCCCATCCATCCGGGCCTCTACCCGGCTGCAGCGTACAAAACGATCCGCTGCGGACCATACTGCACTGCGGAATGCGAATCCACACCCTCTGTCATTATCCGTGACCGCACGCCAGAACGCCGGTCGGGGAGTCCTGTACAGCCACTCTTTGCCATCCTTATATAAAGACTCCATACCTCCGGAGCCTACAGAGAAAATATAGGAAAAATCCTGTCCCTGTATACCGATAGTCACATCACCGATTACGATTCTGAGTGCCATAATAATATCTCACCTCCTGCATTGCCGGTTTTTCACTACGGTCTGCGAATAAGATTCCGTTCCCCGAGAATTCATAATCACTGGGTCTGTCATCAAAATCTCCTCCGTAGCGCAATACTCTGCGTCCCGTCACTTCGTCCCCTACCCACAGCGCCTGGTCGATATAGTCCCAGATAAATCCACCCTGGTACATCTCAAAGCGGTCCAGCAGGTCCATATAGGAATTCATTCCACCCAGGGAATTGCCCATATCATGCATATATTCGCACAACAGATACGGCTTTTTCGGATCATTTTCCAGATAATCTATAATCTCCTGCGGATATGCATACATCCGGCTCTCCATATCGGAAATCACATCCTCATATGCCCTGTTATGGAAAACACCCTCATAGTGCACCAGACGCATGTCATCTTTTTCCTTGAAGAACTGCTGCATCGCAGCAATATCATCCTCGGCATAGGATTCATTTCCCAGGGACCAGAACAGGATTGACGGATGGTTCTTATAACATTCAAAATTTGTTCTGGCGCGGTCCACTACCGCTTCCTTCCACTCCGGCACAGAACCCGGTACATTCCAGGAGGGCTCTACATCACCCATTTTCTGCCAGGAGCCGTGGCTCTCCAGATTCGTCTCAGCCATCACATAGATTCCGGCTTCATCACACAGTCCGTACCATTCCTTGCGGTCCGGATAATGACAGGTTCTGACCGCATTGATATTGTTGCGTTTAAAGCAGGCAATATCCCATTTCATGTCTTCCATTGAAATACATCTGCCGGATGCTGCATTCCACTCATGACGGTTCACACCACAGATCACCAGCCGCTCACCATTCAGCTTCATTACCTTATCCTGAGGATCCAGCGCAAAATCACGGAAGCCTATTTTATATGGCACCACTTCCGTCACTTCCCCCTCACTGTCTGTCAGAGTGATATCCAACTGATATAAGTACGAATTCTCATGGCTCCAGGGGATTACTTTTTCTGCCAATGTTTCCCGAAGGTGCAACGTCTGCTCCACCTGTGACTGCAAAATCTGTGTCTGCTCCAACAGGCATTTCCCGTTGGCATCCGACAGACATACACGCATTTTGCCCGGACGCTGTCCCTCACCCTCAGCAGATATTTTGATTGCTGCATCTAACGTGCCTTTTCCATCCTCTACGGAAAAATAAGGCTTCGCCCAAAGGTCTTCCACGTGCCACTGCGGCTTGGCATATAATTCCACACTCCGGAAGATTCCGAAAAAGCGGAAGAAATCCTGATCCTCCAGAAAAGCAGCCGTACTGCGCTTATGCACTTCCACCGCCAGCAGATTGTCCTTTTCCTTAATATAAGGTGTCAGATCGAATTCAGAGGGAGTAAAGCTGTCCTCGGCATATCCCACGAAATGCCCGTTCAGCCAGACATACATCGCCTGTTCCACACCTTCGAAACAGATGATCACCCTTTTTCCCCGCAGGCCTTCCGCCAGGTGAAAACGTTTGCGATAACTTCCTACAGGATTATACTCCGCCTCACTGAAAGCACCTTCTGCCAATCCTTTTCCCAGCGTGTAAGCCGGGCGGCGGTAAATTTTCCCCTCCCAGGGATACATGGTATTGATATAATGAATTTTGTCGTAACCGGATAACTCAATATGCCCCGGTACACGGATCGTTTCGAATTCTGTATCTCCGGCATTGTCCCGGTAGAAATCCACCGGACGGCTTGCGGCATTCACAGAATAGGCAAACTCCCAGTTTCCGTCCAGAGACTGCACCAGAGAGCTTTTACCTTCTGCTGCTTCCTCCACATCCCCATAAATGGGATGATCACTGTGGGCTGGCAGCTGACCGACCCGGAACACCTTCGGATCGTCCAGCCATCTGATATCTGCTTCCATTTTGGTCCTCCTTATTTATCCCTTTTCTATTATAATAATTGTGAATTTTCTTCCATGCAACAAATATTTATCTTTTCGAAAAAACAGATTCCATGATACACTGCCCGGAAATCAAGATTTTTGTGGCAGCATATGTGAAAATATGTTAATCTGTAAAAGTATTTGCCTTATATCCACAAATGATAGGAGATTCTGTTTATGTTATCCACAATTGAAGCAGTCAACAGTGTTGTTAACAATTTTATCTGGGGTGTCCCCGCCATGATCTGCATCATCGGTGTCGGTCTGTATTTAAGTATCCGGACGCGCTTCCTGCAGATCCGAAAGTTCCCCTATTCCATGAAGGTGACACTGGGACGTATGATGAAGAAAAAAGAGGCCTCCGATGGAGCCCTGACACCTTTCCAGGCGGTATGTACCGCTCTCGCCGCTACGGTAGGCACGGGTAACGTAGCCGGTGTGGCAGGTGCTATCGCTATCGGCGGCCCCGGAGCGGTATTCTGGATGTGGGTATCTGCGCTGCTCGGCATGTGCACCAAGTTTGCCGAAGTAACACTTGCTGTACACTTCCGCGAGACCAATGCACAGGGCGACCTGGTAGGCGGTCCCATGTATTATATTAAGAACGGACTGGATAAAAAATGGCACTTCCTGGCGTATTTGTTCGCCGCTTTCGGTGTGCTGGCCGTATTCGGTACCGGTAATGCCACACAGGTCAACACGATCACTACTGCCATTGATTCTGCTCTGAGCAGCTTTAACATACTGCCTGCAGATGCTGTAAAGCTTGTCAACCTGATCATCGGCGTGGCACTGGCGATCATCATTGCCCTGATCCTGATCGGCGGTATCAAGCGGATCGGCAATGTCACCTCCAAGCTGGTTCCTTTCATGGCGATCATGTATATCGTGCTGGCACTGGGTGTGATCTTTTTCCATATTAAGGCTGTACCTGCTGTATTCGCTTCTATTATCGAAGGTGCTTTCCATCCTGCCTCTGTCACCGGCGGTGTGGTCGGAAGCTTCTTCATGAGCATGAAAAAGGGCGTATCCCGCGGTATCTTCTCCAACGAGGCCGGCCTTGGTACCGGATCCATCGCTCATGCCTGTGCCGATACGAAGAAGCCGGTAAAGCAGGGTTTCTTCGGCATCTTTGAGGTATTTGTGGACACGATCATCATCTGCACCATGACGGCTCTGGTCATCCTGTGCAGTGGCGTATCCGTAAATTACGGTGAGGCTGCCGGTGCAGAGCTGACCATCAGTGGCTTCACCGCTGTCTATGGCAGCTGGGTATCGATCTTTACCGCTGTGGCGATGTGCTGCTTCGCCTTCTCCACCATCATTGGCTGGGGACTGTACGGTACCAGATGTATCGAATTCCTCTTCGGCTCCCGCTCCAACATGCCTTTCATGGTGCTGTATTCCCTCACTGCTATCGTGGGCGCTACTATGAACCTCGGACTGATGTGGAGCATCGCCGAGACCTTCAACGGACTCATGGTCATCCCCAACCTGATCGCCGTGTTCCTGCTGTCCGGCGTTGTAGTGAAGATGACAAAGGAATATTTTGCGAAAGAGAACGGATAATACGTTGGCTATACCGGGGCTCTCTCTGTTTGAGAGAGTCTTTTTTAGAAATTACCGCCTCTCCGGGAATTCCGGAACATGCAGCGGTAACATACATGAGTATTCAAAAGAATTTCACTTTAGAGAGGTGTTACGAACGATGAAAGTCAAACGACAGGAACAGATCAGAGCATTTCTGATTGAAGAATTGGGGCAGGAGAGAGGCCGTGCTTTGTTCGATAAGCAGGAGCAACTGTTTCACTCGCTGATTCAGACCATTCTTCCCTGTGTAGCGCTGTATAAAACTCTGTTACAGGAGGGCTTTTCGGAAGAAGAGACCTCCGCATATCTGCAAAAATATATGTTTACTATTGTCGGAGCGAATATGCACTCCTCCATGGCAAAAATGGAGCGGATCCCCGGATTCTACTTCCTTTACAGCAGCATCTTCCGGAAGGTCATGCGCTCCTCCGACCTGCATGAAAGCACACAGGATCACACCAGAGATTCCTTCGACGTGACCATCACAAAATGTCTCTGGTACACCGCCTGCGTAGAGAACGACTGCCCGAAACTGTGCCACATCTTCTGTGATGCCGACAACATGACCTACGGCGGCCTGAAAAAAATGGCCTTCTCCCGGACAAAAACTTTAGGTTACGGCGAAGATTGCTGTGATTTTCATTTTTCCAGAAAATGATTGAGCGGTTGTAAAGATCCCTGGTATAATATTGCTCCTTTTTATTGGGAAGAGGCATTGCGGCAGCTGGGTATTGACTAATAATCGAGTAAGAGGCAATGGCTAAATAGAGAGTTACGCGGCTCATTGCTCGCGTAACTTTCCATTTACATCAATTCAATAGAAGTAACTTTATATCCCAGCTTCTCCACTGCTTCCCGCAGTTCCTCTTCGGGGATGTCTGCGCCGAGTTTTACGACCGCCTCGCCTTTCTTAAAGCTTGCTTTGGCATTGACCTGGGCCATGCCGTTGAGGGCATTCTCAATGCGGTTCTGGCAGTTTACGCAGGACATTCCTTCGATCTGAAGCTTTTTCGTTGCTACGATGGTGTCTAAGTGTTTCGGCTTGATCTTCACATCGCCACCTCCGCCGCAGCATCCGCCTTCTCCCTTAAAATGCTTTTTGGATCCCAGTAATGCTGCCACGATCACTATGATCAAGATTCCACATATCATATATGTTCCCATTTTTTCACTCTCCTTGTTGTTTTCTTTCAAAAATAACTATTCAGAACCTCATTCGCGAAATCGCCTCTACGAGGCTTCCTTTTCGCTACAATATCTGTCAAAATTTCATGCAGATTAGTATTATCCTGCTGCCCATATAAATAAAACCGGTGTAGAAAACAGCTCTATCCATCCAGATCTCCTGCCCCACACCGGTTTTTTACTTATTTCTAATTTTTTCTAATTTCTAACATACCTGTTCCGCACACTCACACGGTCTGATGGTCACATTGGTCACCTTCTGACTGTTCAGGTAACCGCAGGACTTCAGTCCGGCCCGGATCACGGAGTTCCATTTTTTCGCTGACAGATGGTGTACAGATCCATCGTCCAGTTCAATGGTGCAGGCATTTTCCATCATACAATTTTCAGAGTAAGCCACCTTATACATGTTCTTGCGGCTGATGGCACCGATCTCCTCCAGGAGATTGACCATGCGGTATACGGTTGCGACTCCCAGCTTGTCATCCTCTTCCAATGCCCGGTAGAAGATTTCCTTACAGCTGGAGCATTCATTCCGGAGGATAATATCAATCAGCCGAAGACGCTGTTTTGTAATGCGGCAGCCTTTTTCTTTCAGCTTGGTCAATATGATCTCTCTCTGCATTTTCGTGGTCTGATAGCTTACCTGTTCCTTAGCGTCCACAATGACCTCCGCAGTGGCTGCAATCACCGCCGCACTGAATGGATTTTCCATTCTTTTTATCATTTATCATTTTGCGGACAATCAATGCAACTACACCTGCCAGTATCACCAATACAACTATGGTTCCCATAGACCGCCTCCTTACTCTTACTTTGAAATCCTGCGGATCCCCTTGTCGAAGACCCGCAAGTAATGTTACGTTTCTATCTGTTTACTTCCCTCATAAGTATCATACTTTGCCCGCATACAGTCAAGCCTGATACCTATGGATGAGTTTAATCACTTATGCTGCTTTCTTAGCGTCAACCTTCAGAGTGGTGCTCTCCTTGTAAGGACGGAAGAGCAGATAAATGAAGCCAATGATCAGAAGGAATGCTACAACAGTTCCAACACCGAAAGAGCCGTTAAGGATCAGGCTACCAATCTGATTTACACACAGGGATACCACATATGCCAGACCACACTGATAACCAACTGCGATCCAGAACCATCTGGTATTGTTCATCTCACGCTTGATCGCACCCATAGCTGCGAAACAAGGTGCGCACAGCAGGTTGAATGCCAGGAATGCATAACCGCTTGCTGCGGTGAAGTGAGATGCCATGTTAGCATATACGGAACCCTCGCCTGCGCTGTAGAGGATACCCATAGTACCTACGATGTTCTCCTTTGCTACCAGACCGGTGATAGATGCAACAGTTGCCTGCCAGTTACCGAAGCCCTGAGGGATGAAGATCCATGCCAGGCACTGACCGATCTTGCCCAGGATACTCATATCGATCTCATCCTCAGCCAGCATGCGGAAGCCATCCTCGGTGAATCCGAAATAAGTAGTAAACCATACAACGATGGTGGAAAGCAGGATGATGGTACCTGCCTTCTTGATGAAGGACCAGCCACGCTCCCACATGCTGCGCAGTACCGTACCTACGGTAGGCCAGTGGTAAGCGGGAAGCTCCATAACGAAAGGAGCGGGATCGCCCTCGAAGATCTTGGTCTTCTTCAGGATAATACCGGAGCAGATGATTGCTGCGATTCCCAGGAAGTATGCGGAAGGAGCAACCCATGCTGCGCCGCCGAAGATAGCACCTGCCACCATGGCGATGAAAGGAAGCTTCGCACCACAAGGAATAAATGTGGTAGTCATAATCGTCATCTTACGGTCTCTGTCGTTCTCGATAGTACGGGAAGCCATGATACCGGGAACACCACATCCGGAACCGATCAGCATAGGAATGAAGGATTTACCGGACAGACCGAACTTACGGAAGATACGGTCCATGATGAAGGCGATACGTGCCATGTAACCACAGGACTCCAGGAATGCCAGGAAGATAAACAGTACCAGCATCTGGGGTACGAAACCAAGCACTGCACCGACACCGGCTACAATACCGTCAAGGATCAGACCTTTCAGCCAGTCGGCACATCCGATCGCATCCAGACCGCTCTCTAACAGTGCGGGTACGCCGGGTACCCAGATACCGTAGTCTGCGGGATCGGGAGCTTCTGCGCCGTCTGCTGCGTATACATCAACTGCCTCTGCCAGCTCAGCACCGGTGTAAGTAACATCCTCTGTTGCCAGAGTCTCTTCATCTTCCAGGGTGTAATCTGCGGTAGCGGATGCATCAATACCTGCTGCGAACTCCTGAACAGCTGCTACTGCTGCTGCGGGATCGTAGTCTTCAGACTCGCTATCGATGACTGCTGCCAGAGCTTCATCACCGTCAGCTTCTACGAATGCGTTGATCACATTCATTGCATCATCATAAGGCTCGGCTGCTTCTTCATAAGCACCGGTTCCGATAGTGAACAGATGCCAGCCATCACCGAATACGCCATCGTTTGCCCAGTCGGTAGCCCAGGTACCAACAGTGGTAACAGATACATAATATACGATGAACATAACAACTGCGAAGATCGGCAGTGCCAGCCATCTGTTGGTCACGATTTTATCGATCTTATCGGAAGTCGTTAACTTCTGGCCTTCCTTCTTGGTGTAGCATTCTTTGATGATAGAGGAGATGTATGTGTATCTCTCATTGGTGATGATACTCTCTGTGTCATCATCCATAGCCGTTTCCAACTGCTTGATCTCTGCGGATACATCTGGAACACTCTTCATCTGTGCCTGGATCTTGTCATCCTTCTCTAACAGCTTGATAGCGAAGAATCTCTTCTGCTCCTCGGGAACATCAGTCAGCTTCTTCTCTACGGTCTCGATCACGCTCTCAACCTCAGGTGCGAATTTATGTACCGCAACTGCTGCACTCTTCTTCTGTGCCAGTTCGATCGCTTTTTTGGTAGCGTTCTCGATACCGGTCAGTTTCAGAGCGGAGATCTCAACAACGGGGCAGCCCAGCTTCTCAGCAAGCTTTGCTACGTTGATCTTGTCGCCGTTCTTGTTCACGATATCGATCATGTTGACAGCCATGACAACGGGGATACCCAGTTCCATCAGCTGTGTGCTCAGATATAAGTTTCTCTCGATGTTGGTACCGTCTACCAGGTTCAGGATCGCATCGGGTCTCTCACCGATCAGGTAGTTACGTGCTACCACTTCCTCCAGAGTATACGGAGACAGGGAATAAATACCGGGTAAGTCCATGATGATCACGTCATCACCGTTACCACCGTACTGCTTCTTTAATTTACCTTCCTTTTTCTCAACGGTTACGCCGGGCCAGTTACCTACGAACTGGTTGGAACCGGTCAGAGCATTGAAAAGTGTTGTTTTACCGCAGTTAGGGTTACCTGCAAGTGCAATCTTAATTGCCATTTTTCTACCTCTTTCCTCTAAAATAACATTTTTTGAACTCGCTTTGGATTAGCTTTCACTAATTAGTTCTGGCTAACCTTCCTGCTAAAAAAAAGATCATTTACTCAACGCAAATCATCTCAGCGTCTGCCTTACGAAGAGACAGCTCATAGCCTCTGACTGTTACTTCCACGGGATCTCCCAAAGGAGCAACCTTTCTCACATAGATCTCAACACCTTTGGTAATGCCCATGTCCATGATACGTCTCTTGACAGGACCTTCACCATTCAGTTTGGTTACCTTTACGGTCTGTCCGCAGGGAACTTCCTTCAATGTCTTCATTTTCTCCTCCTATTAGCATCTTTTGGTACAGCTGCCCGCTACACCATGATTTTATTGGCCATATCCTTGCCGATGGCTACTCTTGATTCCTTGATATTCACAATCAGGTTGCCTTCGGTCTGGGACACAACTGTCACTTTACCACCTACTACAAATCCGAGGGTCTCTAAAAACTTCCTCGTCTCCTCTTTGCCGCCGATCCTCTGGATCGTGTTCTCTTCACCGGCACCTACCATACTCAGGGGCATCATACACACTTCCTTCCCTTCAATAGTATTGAACTGCTTGTGGTTTCTCATTAGCTCTTAATGAGATTCATTCTCAATTCACGTGGTTAGTATATACTAACCTTTTTTTACTGTCAATATATTTTTTCGATTTTTTTCATAGAAATCTCGTAGGAATTTCTTATTGATATTTTTTCTCATTAGTTATGTTTTTTACTATCTTGTCTATCTCTTTTCAAAAACATAAGCGTAAAAAGAGCTTTACCACACAAATGAATAGCGGTAAAGCTCTTTTTCATTACTATTTCAGGATACGAGTATGAGATTCTATATCAAAATCTGTTGTTTCACCATCGTCTGAATAGTACTCATACTGTTTGATCTTTTCTCCGAAGGAATACAACTTTAAATCTTCAAAATTAATATCTTCCACACATTTTCCGCCTTTTGCCACAGGTAGCAGATATCCCTCTCTCAGGAAAACATTCACGGTTCCCATTGGCATATTTACATAGGAAAAACCTTTTTCAAAGATATTACCCTCTTCTATTATTCCATCTTTGAAGATGATTTGTTTCATCCGTTCCGGGAAATATACAACTCTTCCCATTACATTCTGTTCACAGACCGGTGCGATCATAATATTTTCTCCAACCAGCAATTGATCCTCCACCTGTCTGGCTAAATTATCTTTTCCATAAATGAATGACAGTGGATTAAACATCATCGTATTACGAAGTGCTGCTTTCATATACTCACTATAAATATATGGCAGAAGTTGATACCTGGCTCCAATGACACTTGCAAACTTCGGAATGTGCGAAAAGCGATACACTTCCTGTTTTCTGGTTCCTCTGGCTGAGTGGTTCCGAAGCAGCGGTGTAAATACTGCAAATTCTAACCATCGGAGCAACAAATCCTCTGTTGTATCCGCACCGAATCCACCAACATCTGCACCTGTGTATAAAAATCCACACATATTTAAAGATGGCATCATTTTCACATTCATCTTCAGATGGGACCACCATGCCATATTGTCTCCCTGCCAGATACCGCCATACCGGTGCATTCCGATATAAGATGCTCTGGAAAACAGCAAAATACGTTTTTCCGGCAGATAGCGTTCAAATGCCTCCGCTGCAGATCTTGTCATATAATATCCGAATAAGTTATGTACCTGATCATGGCGATAACGTTTTCCTTTATAATTGTGATAGAAAGAAGCGTAATCCTCCGGATTATTGGATATTGTACCGATAAGATCTGTCATCTCAAAAAAAGTATTCACATCCAAATTTTTAGTTTTGTACTCTTCCATCTTATCAAATACTTTTTTCAGTCGCTTCTCCGAATAGAAAATGGCCGGTTCATTCATGTCATTCCAAAATCCATCAATTCCCTTATCTATCAGAATTCGATATTTATCTCCAAACCATCTTCTTGCCTCATCATTTAACATATCCGGGAAGCAGCATTTTCCGGGCCATACACCTATAACAAAATCCTCTCCGTTTTCATCCTTGCAAAAATAGCCGTTTTCTTTTCCTTCCTCGTAAACATCATAGCCATCTTCTTTCTTTACACCACCATCGATTATTGGCACAAGATGGATATTTTCCTTCTTCATCTCCTCTACAAGACTTTCAAAATCCGCAAAGCTGTCTCTGTTGATTGTAAAATCCTTGTAGCGTTCCATATAATCGATATCCAGATAAATACTATCTATGGGAATATCGCGTTTTCTGTATTCTCTTACGACCTCACGCACTTCATCCGCCGTCTCATAACTCCAACGGCTCTGTCCATAACCGAATGCCCATCTGGGGGCAATATAACTTCTTCCTATCATCTCACGGAATTCTCGAACTACATCCTGATAAGTTTGTCCCTCTATCAAATATATTTTATAGTTCTCATTTTCCATTGCGATGCTTAACCGGTCTATATCTGTATAGCCCACATCAAAAGTCACAGTCCCCGGTGTATCTACAAATAACCCGTAAGTTTCATTTACACCGTCTCCCATCATGATAAAATTATGCGCCCCATACAGAGAATTGGTATGCTCACAATGATTAGGATTATCCGAGCAATTACTTACATAGCGCCATCCCCTTTTGTTCATGCCGCGCACATTTTCTCCCAGGCCATACACAATTTCATCCGGCTTTAACAAATAATGAAATACATTTCCTTCTTTTTTGAAAACGGCATCCTTCCAGCTGGTTTCTTTTATTTCTTTGACAACGGCATCCGTTTCTATGGGAGTTCCGAATACATATTTTTTAACCATATTTTCTATTTCCGGCTAGCCCTTCACTCCGCCAGCCATTAATCCTTCCTTAAAGTATTTTTGCGCAAGAGCATATATAACAACGATAGGAATCATAGATAATAAGCTACCTGCCATCAGTATATTATATTCCGTTCCATATTGTCCATTTAAACTGTTTAAAGCCAATGTCAAAGTCATTTTATTCTTATCATTCAACATAAGCAACGGCCATAAATAATCATTCCAGCTCTCCATAAACGTGGTGATCGTCAACGTTGCTATTGCCGAACCTGATAACGGTAATACCACTGTCCGATAAATTCTGAATAACCCTGCACCATCAAGTTCTGCTTCTATATAGTCGTTGGGGATTCCTCTCATCTGCTGCACCAGCATAAATACAGCGAAAGCTCTGAATAAGGATGGTAAAATCACGCTTGGATATGTATTGATCAATCCAAGATTATTCATGATCACAAACAACGGTATCATTGTGACCTGTGTAGGAATCATCATGGATGCCAGATATAATTTAAATACTGTATTTCCATATGGAAATTGTATCTTCGTAAATGCAAATGCTGCCATAGATGCGGACAAAATGGTAACTACCGTATAACTACAGGTAATAAAAAAGCTATTTAAAATTGCCCTCAAAAAAGGAAATCTGGAGAAGACCATCCGATAGCTGTCCAACGTTGGATTTTGGGGAATCCATTCTATGGGAATCTGCATCAATGCACCTTTGCTTTTCAAAGAGGTTGAAAACATCCATAAAAAAGGGATCATCACAATAACCGCAATCAGGCAGGCTAAAAAGTAATTCCATATTATTTTTAATTTTACATTCCATTTACTATGATTCATAATGCACCCACTTATTTTGTAATTTCATCTGAATTAAAGTTAGTATGAATATAATTGCGAACAGCAGCCAGGAATACGCAGATGCATACCCCATTTTGAAATACTTAAATCCGTATGTGTAAATTCTCTCTACCATGACCTGTGTAGCCCCATTCGGTCCACCTTCTGTCATAATCTGCACCTGTGGGAATAACTGAAACGCATTAATCAAAGCCATAATAATGCAGAAAAACATCGATGGGCTAAGCAGCGGTAAAGTGATTGAGAAAAACTGTTTCATTTTTCCTGCGCCGTCAACAGTTGCCGCCTCATAGTACCCGGTATCAATTGCTTTCAGGCCTGACAGAAGAAATAATCCGTAAAATCCCATATCTTTCCATACAGATGCAAGAACAATTGCCGGCATTGCCCAGACTTTATCTGTAAGCCATCCGGGACCGGATATCCCAATATATCCCAGCAGTTGGTTCAATATACCATACTGGGGACTTAACACCCATTTCCAGATCAGACTGGCTGCCACCCACGATGTCAATACCGGAATATAGTACATAATCCGGAATACGGTGATTCCTTTCATGTTTTTATTCAATATAGAGGCAATCAGAAGGGACATTATCAAAACCATCGGAATATACAGTACAATATAATAACAGGTATGTCCCAAAACCTTCCAAAATTCTGATGTCCCGAGTATCTGCTTATAGTTATCCAAAAATACAAAATTATTTGCCAGTGTCTTGTAAGATAATTTATCCAGTCCATTCCAGTTTGTAAAACTGATGGCTATAGAAATTATAATTGGTAAAAAGCTAAAAACAATCATCCCAAGAAAGCTGGGAAGCATAAATGGTATGGCGTTTTTCAAAGCTCTTTTCTGTCTTTTTTTGCTCATATTTTTTCCTGTCATTTTCAGGATCACTGTCGCATGGCTGGCACGCCATACGACAGTTTCCTAATTTATAATTTGATTTCTACTGTAACTTAATCTGTGCAGTACACTCTTCCTGGGCCTGATCCAGTGCTTCCTTTACCGTGATTTCACCACTTGCTGCAAGGCTTAATTTATTTGTAATGATATCGGACATTAATGAATAATCTTCAATAATCGGAGCTACCGTCAGGTAATCCAGGGAATCAAATACTGCCTGACGATTCTCGGGAGGGGTCAGCTTCAAATATCCGGAAAGAACATCCTCATTATTGATTGCAGGAAGATCCCAACCAGCATCAATTCTCATCTGTGCTGCAGTATCACTGGATGCAAGCCAGTTGATCCAGGTTGCAGCAGCTTCCTTTTTATCACTATCCGCATTCACTACAAGTGCATTACTGAAGAAATGTGTTGCTTTCTGTGTTCCACCCGGCTCTACACAAATATCCCAGTTAAAGTCACACGCATCTGCAAATGTATTAAATGCCCAGATACCGGTAGGAATCATTCCAAGTCTTCCACTTTCAAACAGGTCCCAGTCACCCATTCCTCCCATCTGTGCTTCCGTGGGCTGCACATTCGTCTCAGTCACTTTACTGATCATCATTGTAGCGGCTTTCAGATTTTCCTCAGAATTAATTGTGAACTCTGTTTTGTCCTCATTCAAGACTCCACCGCCATACTGCGCAGCTACTTTGAAGAATTCATTAAAGGTGATTGGCTGATAAATGCCATAGATATCGTCACCTAATGCACTGATCTTCTCACACGCTTCCATCGCATCATTCCAGGTCCAATCATCTGTAGGATAAGCAATTCCAGCCTTATCAAATAAATCTTTATTATAAATAAGTACTACATTAGAGAAATTTCCGGGTACACCATACTGCTTACCATCTACGGAAAATGCGTTTAATGCGGTTGTATTATAGCCGCTGGTATCAATTCCTGTAAGCTCAGCCAGAACTCCTTTATTCGCATATGCCGCAAAATTCTCAATGTTCAGTTCATAGCAATCAGGTGCTGTTCCACCGGCTACTCTTGTCTGCATCTGTGTAAAATAGTCGTCATATCCAATCGTTTCAATGTTAACTGTTATATTGGGATATTCTTCATGGAATGCATCATACATTTTCTGAAGTGTTTCTTCGTTGCCACCAGAGGCATTAAAATTAGCATAAGTAATTTCTGCTGTTTCTTCCGATACTTCAGTGTTGGCAAGATCCACTGTCTCCTGCTTACTTTCTGTTGCAGCTGCAGTTCCTTCCGCAGTATTATCATCTGTGCTTCCGCAGCCTGTAAGTAAAGAGGTTGCCAATACTCCGGTTAATAAAAGTGACATTAATTTTTTTCTCATAAATGTATCCTCTCCTTTTCATAATTTAAACGGTTAACCTCGCATATTTTTACTGTATGAAATCAAAAATAATATTTTGTTCTGACTCCCCCTTTACTGTTATATTTTTTCCCTTCCAGGTAATATCTATCTGATCGGAAAGAATAGAATCCTTGCCTTCCTTTCCACAGAGGAAAATCTTATTTTTCCCATCCTGTTTCATTTGAATTGTTGTCCCGGACTTTACATAAACCGGTAATTTGGTCTCAGGATCTGAATCTATCCATTTTTCTCCTTCATAGCACTTATATGTAAAGAAATCAAACCATTGTCCTTTCGGCAGATATACCTTTCTGGATGTTTGATTTTCTTCCATAAGGGGAGCCACCAGCATACTATTTCCAAACAGGTATTCATCTTCTAAGTTAATTACATTGCTGTCTTCCTGAAAATCATATACCAAGGGGCGCATCATGGGTTTACTTTCTCTTACTGCAATTTGCGCCGTTTGATAAATGTAGGGAATAAGTTCTTCCCTAAGTGTATGCCAGTAACGCATCTCCTCAATAAATTCCGGCTGTCCGTATGCCAAGGCTACATTCCATGGACTTCTTTCATTATTTCCATCACTTCCCGGCATCAATTCCCTGAACTGACCGCCATCCGGTTCCGAATGCCACTGCATTATGGGAGAAAATACTGCCATCTGCGTAGATCTTCTGTATAAATCAATACTTGGAAGCGGTCCTGCGAATCCGCCTATATCAAAACTCCAGAAAAGAATACCACTCATGGCTGCGGAAAGGGCTGCCCGCAAGACATTCTTTAATTCATCATTGGTTGACTGATGGTCTCCTGCCCATAAAATAGGAGTTCCGGAAGCTCCTGCATATCCTGCCCGGCTAAACAGCACTTGTTCTTCCGATATTTCATTACTGTATGCATTCACATAATCCTGACAATACTGATTCTTACCTTCTGCTCCGCTTGTTCCATCCGAAAGATTCACTTCTTGGGAATAAATAAACTCTCCACCGTCCGTCTTGAATCCATCCACACCAATATCTGACAGGTATTTTCTTTTTTGAAACCAAAACTTCTTCGTTTCTTCATTTGTGAAATCCGGAAGATAAGAGCCTTCAAACCAATTGCCCGTCGGTATCTCGTAAGGCGTTCCTGCTTTATTCATTACAAGCAGTCCATGCTCCAGTGCATATTCCTTGTCCATGTCAAGCTGTTCCGATACTCTTCCCGGTTCCATTCCTTTAAAAACAGGAATTTGCCAAAGCACTAGCTTTTTCCCTTTTTCATGAAGCCTCTCGATCATGCGTTTCGGGTTTTTCCAGTATTTACTATTGCTAAAATCAAAATCATCATAGGAAAAACCTTCTGCCGACCTCTTCGGTGAATAGGTAGCTCCGTTCCAAATATAGAAAGTTGCTTCATCACTCCATGCTTCCAAGACAATAACACTGGCCGGAAAATGATATTTTTCCAATTCCTCAAGCAATCTGTCTACATCTGCTTCAGAATTCCAATGATTGGCTGATGCCCATATTCCAAATGCATAACGGGGTGGTATTTGCGGTCTTTTAAACAAACCGGTATAATCACGAATAACCTCACCTATTGTACCCGTAAATACATAGACTTTGGATTCGCTCGGTATCTGACATCGAATTGCATGATCAAGCGTGATTGTCGTTTTCTTCTTTGTCTTAATATAAATACCCAGTCCCGAATCTGTCACGAAAAAAGGAGTCACGCAGTAACTGATATTTCCCTGATTACAGAATTTTTCTATAACCTGTGTCTCTACTGTCTTTCCTTTCTGATTCACTGCATCGAATTTCTCGCCCAGACCATATACACCTTTATAATCCACATTAATGATTAATTGTGTACCTTCTTTGCGTTCTATCTCTGCATAGGAATTATTTGCCAGTAATATTTTTTTATGATATTCCTGATCTTTTATCGTTTCTAAAATCATAATATCTCCGTTCTTTTTCTTACACTTTGCCTTTCAATTAGTTTTACAGGAAATACTTCTTCCACTTTTTCCATCTGGGGATTTTCAATGTTCTCGATCAATATTTCAACAGCTCTTTCTCCCTTAGCTGAAATAGGTTGTTTTACCGTAGTGAGCCCGGGCGTCGTATACTTGGAAATATCCAGATCATCAAATCCGATGATGGATATATCTTCAGGCACCTGAACCCCTTGTTCATAAAACCCCTTCATCAGCCCAATTGCGAGGACATCCGCTGTCGCTACCACTGCTGTAATATCTGCCTTATTATCTACGAACCATTTTGCAGCATTTACTCCGCTTTCATAATCAACCGTCGCTTCATAAAGATTTTCTTTTTGAAATTCCAGTCCATTTTGTTCAATCGCTTTCAGAAAACCTCTATATCGCTTCTGCATAACACCATCTTCCTGAAGATGTCCTGTCACCAATGCAATTTTTTTATGTCCCTGCTGAATCACAAATTCTGTAGCCAGATTAGAGCAATTCTCATCATCAATTCTTAGTTTATGAAAATAGTCATATTTACAATAACTATCAATTAACACTACCGGTACATCTAATGTTTTTAATTCACTAAAAAACTGATTCTGATAAGTACCAATAATAATAACTCCAGCCAAATTTCGTTCCTGGATCAGCTGAAGATAATCTTCAGTTACATCGGTAGCTGAGATAATTACATGGTATCCTCTTTGTCTTGCAGCATACTCTATGCTACCCAGTAATTCACTGTAAAAAATATTATGAAACATCAGCTTACTACCGGGCTCTGTCTGTGGGACAACTACTCCCAGCAATTTCGTATCTTTTACAGTCAATCCTCGCGCATTCAAATCCGGCACGAATCCCAGATCATCGATTACTGCCAGAATCTTTTGCTTCGTTTCTTCAGATACTTTTTTCTTTCCGTTTAATACATAGGACACTGTCGCTACTGATACGTTTGATGCTGCTGCAACATCCCTGATGGTTACTCTGTTTTTCATACTTTCTCTTTTCATACAGTTTTTAATGCGTTTTGTTAACCGGTTAACTATATTATATTCTCCTATTTTTGAATGTCAATTATTTTTATTTAAAATAATATTTTTTAGATAAAATAAACAAACTTTATGTATCGTTTTTATAGATTATTAACGTTGCTTCTTCAATGTAATTCATAATACTTTTTTCTTGCTTATTGATATTTTTTCTCATTAAGTTGAAATCTTGCATTTCCTATCCTTTTCTGCTATTCTTATTGTAATACCTGCGGATGGTCAAGTTTCCATATGTAGGGCAGGTATTTCGGTTCAAAATGCTATGTATGGGAAGGGTATGGTCATTACATGAAAATACAGGAATCTGCTGAGAATTATCTGGAAACAATCTTAGTGCTGAAGAAAAAGAACGGTGTTGTCCGTTCCATTGATATTGCCAACGATCTGGGCGTATCCAAGCCCAGCGTCAGCGTAGCTATGAAGAATCTCCGCAATGGGGAATATATTGAAATGGATAAGGAAGGCTACATCACCCTGCTGGATAAGGGGCGGGAAATTGCAGAGAAAATCTATGAACGTCACACATTTCTTACGGACTGGCTGACTTCCATCGGTGTGGATCCCACCGTTGCTGCTGAGGATGCCTGCCGGATCGAGCATGTGATCAGTGCAGAGACTTTCTCCGCTATGAAGAAAAATCTTAAGACAAAATAATTATAAAAGTAATTATAGAACTTTTATGAAAAATAAGACTCCCGGAGTGATTTTACTATTGCTCCGGGAGTTTTTCTTTGAGGCTCATTATGCAAGCGCTCATTTCATTATATCTTAATAGACACCCATTTTCCCTGCCGGAAACGGATCGAGGCAAACAGGAAACGGGAAACCTGATCCGCCAATATACCCATCCAGATACCGGTCATGCCCAGTCCCAGCGTGAATCCGAAGATATAGGAAGCCGCCGTACGGATCAGGGTCACGCTGATGGTGGAAGCCATTGCCGTATATGCCGTGTCTCCCGCGCCACGCAGGCAGCCCATGTAAATGACCTGGGATACCTGGAACAGCACGAGGATACAGATGCAGTGGATAATGTTCACGCCATATGCCACGATGCTTTCCTCCCGGAAGAACATCCGGTAGATGGTCTCTCCGCCAAAGAAGTAAAGCACTGCCAAAGCTATAGAGATTCCCAGACCGATGCGGCGGCAGATGGCTCCGTAGCTCTTTGCCTTGTCCGGTAATCTCTCTCCCAGGCTCCTGCCGATCAGTGCCACCGCCGCTACCTGCATACCGTCACCAAAGGAGAATGTAAGTCCTAAGATATTCATGCCGACCTGATGTGCCGCCATGGCTTCCGTGCCCATTTTCGCTGCCATCATGGCAGTGGACATAAATCCCACACGCATCAGCACCTGCTCGATGAATACAGAATAACCGACCTTGATAATCTCCAGCAGCGGTTCCAGCCGCAGGCGGATATGATGCTCGATCATATAAGGAATGCTGATAAAGCCTTCCTTCGGACAAATCGATACAATACTCATGACACATGCCACCACAGTACCGAATACCGTAGCGATCGCCGCACCGGTGATCCCCAGTGCCGGGAAACCAAAGTGTCCGTTGATCAGCAGATAGTTGCCGCAGATATTCACCAGGTTGGAAATCAGATTCGTCCGCAGGGCAATCATAGTATTCCCGGCGCCGCGCTGTGCTGCATTGATACCCATGGACAATACGTTGAAGATCATGCCGCCCATGATGATGCGGTAATATCTCGCCGCCATGGCATGGGTGTCCTCATTGGAACCGCAGAACTCAATGATCTGGTCTGCAAATCCTACCGTCAGGGCACTGATGAGAACTGCTGCCGCGATGCAGAACACGATGGTCATGACCAGGATCTCGTTGGCTGCCTGCTGCCTTTTTTCCCCGAAACGTCTCGCCACCAGGGCGGAAATTGCCACATTCGCCGCGATGAACAGTGCCAGTCCCAGGAACTTCGGCTGTGTGGTCAGACCGACCGCCGCCACCGCATTTGCTCCCAGGGTACTCACCATGAAAGTATCCACCATACCTGCCAGTGCGATAAAAAAGGATTCACAGACCGCCGGCCATGCCAACCGGACCGCTTCTTTCGTCAGGGAACCCTGTGTGTTTTCAGTACTCATATCTTAACCTATCTCATTACCTTTCTGCCTTGTAAATTTTGTCTGTATTCTTGTAAATTCTATCTGTATTTATTATAGCATAGCTGCCAGCAGTAATTGCAAGTGTCTCTTTTTATGCTTGCGCTGAGCATAATGGAGTGGATTTATGCATAGACTGTCTATGGAACAGATTGTGTCATTTTGCAGATTTTTATTGATAGGAGTATCTCCATGGATCTCAAGCAGACATTTAAAAATATTCACTGGAAGAATCTCATTACCGCCGTTGCCATTCCCCTTGCTGTGGGCGGGCTTTCCGCCTGGGTCACAAGAAAAGGCATGAAGGCATTCGAAGCCATAGCGCAGCCGCCCCTGACACCGCCCATGTGGGTCTTCCCGGTGGTATGGAGCATCCTGTTTGTCCTCATGGGCATCGCCTCCTATCTCGTCGTCATGCAAAAAGGCGAGGACACGAAAGCCCTCACCCTGTATGCGGTACAGCTGATATTCAATTTCTTCTGGTCCATCTGGTTCTTCAACCTGGGCTGGTACCTGTTCGCCTTTTTATGGCTTGTCGTCCTGTGGATACTTATCCTCGCCACCATACGTGCGTTTGCGAAAATATCCAAACCCGCCGCATGGCTGATGCTGCCTTATCTGCTGTGGGTTACGTTCGCGGGGTATCTGAATCTTGGGGTGTGGTGGCTGAACCGGTGATGCAGGCACCACAAATTATCCCTTTGCACTGTCGCACTCTTGAAATGCCGGACGCATCCTTTCAATTTCCCCACGACTGATCCCGTACCTTCCAGCAAGAGTCCGCCAGCTATCACCCACAATCTTTTTTACGTCTGCGATGTTCTTCTGTGCCTGTGTTTTTGACATCTCATAAAAAGGTGCCGCCTCTATCGCCAATTCAAAATCAATAGAAGAATTATCTTCATCCACATTCAATGACAAATATTCACCATATATATCCGGATTCACATCATACATCGGAGATAATTCCCAGCCCCTTTCCTTTAAGATAAATCCATGGTTTCTAAAATGATCATCCGTATTAGACACCGCCATACTGAATGCAATACGCTTCCACAATTCCTGAATGTCTTTTTTGGGGGTCACTCCGTTTGCTTTCAAAAAAGAGACGATTTCAAGATAACTGCTTCCATCCGTTGCCATTACGGACACTTTTGGTCTCGCTCCTCCCAACGAGGATCCCGGTGCAAGTAACTGCTTTAACCATTTTTCATCCAGTCCGCTTTCATCATTTTCAAATGCGATAGATGCCTGCTCAAGTTCTCTTAAAGACGTCCATGGCGGTGTGGCAAATTCCCCTTTTCCAGCCATTTTTCATCATATTCAAAAGAGTAAAATTCTTTACCCCCTTGTCTGGGAAACATAGATCGTACCGACAAAATCCTCATGAAAGGGCCGAAAATCCGCATATACATAAATCTTTTTTTCCTTATCCATTTTCTATTCCTTCCTGGATGCCCTTTTTCTTACAGGTAAATCCAGATCCTGTAATTTGCGTCCTAATTCATCGTCTTTAGCAACCAGCAGCAGATCCTTATCCATATAATTCAATGCATGAAGAACAGCCGCATAACATCCCATTGCCACAGAAGGTGAGCCTTTTTCTATGGATACTAGCGTAGCTCTGCTGATTCCCGCTCTCTCCGCCACCAGCTCCGAGGGCAATTTTCTCCGAAGCCTTGCATACTTTATCTGTAGCCCCATTTGCTCCAGTATTTTTTCAGTTTCAGGCAACAACACTATTGTTTTTTTCGGCATAATCCCATCTCCTTATGTAAATATTATTAAACATTTATATCCATTTTGTCAAATTTTATTTACATTATTGAAAAATATCTCTGTCACGGATCCGACAGAGATATTATATAGTATGCCTATTACTCCGTTATCCTATAACGAATAACATACTGTCAAATATTACGCACAGCAATCTGTTAGCTACTCCCCATTATTTTGTAGAAATTAATTAGATTCAACTTCCTATGTTACATCCTCTGCCTGAGTCTCCGGCTCGGTATCGGCGATTTCAATCTGATCTGCCAAGTCCATGCAGTCTATATAATGATCTCCTATCCGGAACGCATAGAAACTTCTGTAATCCGAGGTCATAGGGTCTGTATCCTGATGCTTTCCGGCATTATTATCCTGAAAATATTTCGGAAGGTAATCAGCCTGCATATGTATGTCCTTCGCATCCATGTTCTGCAGATAAACATAAATAATGGTATTACTGTCGTCTAGCGTGATGGCATATTCATATCGGTCGATCCAATTTGCCATTGCCACATATGCAACGCTGCAATAATTTTCTTCATCCTGATAGAGCATATTCATCTGATCCTGATAAGAAAATTCCAAATTACGCAGACGTTCTGTTTCTGCCTCATACTGTTCCCTGGTATATTGATTTTCCAAATAGATCTGGCAGGTTGCCGCAAAGATTTCATCACGGGTCTGATAATAAAAATCCTGTGAAACGGTGTCCATATCTGCGGAAGGGAACACCGCTAACGGGCTGTATACTCCCTTTCCCCCTAATTTGTGGTATGCTTCTCCCTCCCGGGAAGTGATTCTTGTCCCATAAATAAAATGATAGCATACGTAAGACAAAATAATCCCCAGCACAATCAATGCTGCCACAACCGTAAATACTACTTTCTGCTTTTTGGTCATTTTTTGTTCCTCCCCCAATTATCTTCTATTTTCTTCCGTAAATGAAAAATACGGAATCTACAGTTCCTCAGCATTACCTTCGTTTGCATTCAGCCATTCCATATACTCCGTCTCATCGCCTTACATATTTTCAAAAAATTTCTAATCCTCTACAATCTCTTCTCCATAATCATAGATAGGCATCTGACCGGAAACATAAACATCAACATTATAGATTTCACCGGTCGCTTCCCCCGGTATGCCGAATTCATGGAAACATTCTCCTAAAGCATAACGATAAATGGTATATCTCTCTTTGCCCATATAAGTATGTTTTTCATAAGAATTTCCATATTGGTCGACCATTTGAGAATAAGTATTTCCGGAATATATGCCTCTCGAGGTATGTGCAAATGTTTCATTACTGCTGATTCTTATTCTGACACATTCTTTTTCAAGAAAATAAACTTGTATAAATTGAGCTTCCCCATCACCTACGTTATAATAATAATTATATTTTTTGTTATCCGAATCCTCAACCTTTTCATACAACAGCCCCATCTTGTCCAGCTTCCCCAATATTTTCTGCTCACCTTCATATAAGGAAACTGAAAAATCCCCTATATTGATAACGACATCCATATCTGGCTGTGCATTTGTTGCATTTGGCATTTCATCAGTTTTGTTCCTTATAGCCGCTGCTGTTTCTTCTATACTTTTTTCTCCGTTAAAATAATACAACGCCTCTTCCTGCGTAATCCCTATTAAAGGAAGGTCACTGCGTTGCATTACCTTCGTATTATTTATCATCTCCCTTACATCCTGTATATCCTCATCTTGTGCCGCATAAACATTTTCATAGGTACCGCCAATTTCGTATGTCAGAATAGGAAGTTTCTCTCTTTTTCCATCCGATGTCTGATAATATTCCTGCTTTCTGCTATCACTAAGCTGTTGATCCAGCACATCTTGCAATATTGAGAAATTCCAATTGGGAGCAATCGTTTTCTGTCCTTCCTCAGTAAAATAGCTTTCCACAAACTTCCATGCTTCTTCTTTGTGCGTGCTTTGACTGTTAATGGCGAAACAGTTGTCAAAAATAAATATTCTTCCCTTTCCCTCTGCTCCCGGAAATCCTGTATAGACTGCATCCTCACCCCATACGGATTTTTTATATAAATATTGTTGCATGTCACCTATGCACTCAAGATTGAATGGAATTTTTCCTTCCCGCATCAAAAGGTCATTCGTTTGAAACATCGCCTGTTGCGGTAATTGTTCTGCAATTTTTATATATTGTTCCAATCTGTTATCTTCCGTTTCCCCGGAATATCCTCCGCAGATTGCCCCTTCCTGTAAAAATAAATCCCGTGAAATCATAGGATCCTCTTCACATTCCCGAACGGCCCGCAAGGCTTCCTCGAAGGTAAAATTTTCTTTGTTACTGCACCATTTTTCTTTTGTTATCAATGTATATAACACAAAATTCGTTGGCAACATATACAAGCCACCATCCGCTGTCAAAACCTGATACGCGGAATCAACGATGTCCTCTTCCCCAATCACATCACTTTTCTCCAGATAGGGAATAAGATTCTCTATTGCGCCCTTTTCTCTAAGCACTTCCACATCCATCTCATCTGTCGAAAAACTAATGATATCAGGTCCTTTTCCTGTCAAAATATCATCATACAAACGACTAATTCCGTCGCTTATATTTTCTTCGTAATAATCATGTATTGTGATTGTTATTCTGTCATTTTTACTATTAAAATCTGCTATTGCTTCCTGTAATGTCGACGCTCCCCCGATATCTCCAAGTATAATCTCCGTTTTAGGTTCTTCCAGCACAATTGTAGCAGTCTCTTTCTCCCATGCAGATGTTTTCGTCCCGGTGTCTATTTCTCCACATCCCATTAACAGCAAAGATGATACTGTACCTACAAGCAATAATGCTATTGTTTTAAAAGTTTTCATTCGTAATCCCCTCGCACGTCATCGCAATATCATTCTTTTTCCAACAGGTAAAAAAACAAGCACTGCTGCCACAACTTCCCACTGTATAACTTAACTTGTCTTCCGTAAATTCAGGAAAGGACGCACCTCTACGTTCTCCGGTCTCTTCCCATCATATAACAATTGCACATACTGTTCCGCCTCTTCATCGGAGACATCTTCCTGATCCGTAAATACTATCATTATTAGTTCAATTTCACTTTGTTCCGGCTGCTTTCTAATTATGTTCAGGGAATGGAAATACATCTCGCTGTAATCATCTTTCCAAGTGCCGTCTTCCGAATCGTTTTCAAACATGAAATAATCCGTTCCATCAAATTCTATATAACTTAAACTCCATAGTTGACTCGCTGTAACCAATTCCTCACTCACTAAATGGTGTACAATCACTAATTGCGCCGGTTGATTCTCTGATGTCTGCTCGTAAAATTCGTCCAGCAATTCTGCTCCGCTACATTCCCTTGACTGCCAATCCAAGACATACACCGGATAATCTTTGAGTTCATCTATATTTAACGGAAGGACGGATAATTCCTGTCTGATTACTTCCGGATCGGTTTTCCCTTTTAAATTTTCCAAACTGAAATCTTCCAATAAATGAACCGGTTCAGTCTCTTCATTTGATACAGCTGTAGTCGTTATGGTATTAGGTGTCATCTCCTCGGTAACTTCTGAAGTATTCTGTTCTGTATCATTCTGTTCCGGTCTATTCTGCCCACAGCTTACCATGCTTAACATAATTATTAATAATGCCACACACCTCATCTTTGCTTTGTACATACTTTTTCTGAATCCTCCTCCCACAAGATTTTTCAAAAGCCTTTTACACAATCGATCATTCTTCTCTGCCATGAGATCCGGCATCTTTTTCAGAAGCAAGCAGCCGATCACCTCTCCGGTATTTTTATTCAAATACTCTTCTAAGTGCTGCAACAACCTCTTGATTCTCAATCCCATAATTTTTCAAGGAATTCTCATCAAACGGCTCTTGATCCAACAATTTTATGAAAGTGTCTATATCCGATTTCACTGTTGCAGGAAGATTTGCTATGTTCTCCAGCATAAGTTCTGTTACAATTCTAAGAATATCTTTTTTGTGCTTTTTGATATCATCGGAATCTACTGTTTCACCGCTTTCTTTCCTCTGTCTCAAATCAAGGTATGCTTTCGCCTTGAACAAAATCAAACACTCCGGTCGGAGAACGGAAAGACCTATTACATTGACTTTTCCTTCTAACAACACCTTGTAATAATCATCATTAAGCAGAATTGCTGACAGACTTGATACCGTATCATCAATGTGTATGGGGGTGATTCCAGTCATCTCTCGTAATTCAAAATCATTTCTGCAAAATAATTCAAGCATTTTAGGAAAAGATTCATCCTCTGGCTTGTCAAATCTATAGAACTGCGGTTTTTCTCCATTGGTTGCCTTATTTCTGTACTTTCCATCTTGAACAAAATTCCAAAATTTTTCTCCAAACTTAGGAGTCAATGCCTCTACGATCAAAACAATGTCAAGATCTCTTGTTGCTCTAAACGCTGTCTCGCTGTTTTCAAATACAATGTCACAGGCTGCACCGCCTATCAGTACATATTGGTTCTCATATTCCTGAAAATATCTTCTAAAAGTATCCAGCCCTTTTACCATACGTATTCCTCCAGCATCCTCTTTATAGAAATACCAATTCTTTCATCCTGTTTCTCGCTCTCTGTAAGCGACAATGTCACACTCAATGGGTCTTCCAGTTTCTTATTCTTAAAATCAATAAAGTACCCCAGTTCCAGAACAACGCATCCTATTTCTTCTCCGGAACGCACCTGCTTCATTTTTCTAATTCCGGATTCTGTTATTTCTTTTTTGGTAATTGCATAAGTCGGATATTCATTATCCGAAAGTAATGAGTACTCACATAGTGCAGTAATTCCTGCCTTTTTTTCCAATTGAATATCCTCTTTTAGTTCATACCTTGCAATCACAGGGTTTCTCAATATGACCCGTACATCATTCCACAGTTTCTGAATATCCACCGGAACAGTTATCACCCTTGATTTACCCTTCATACCCAAAATATCCACATTCAGATATTCAATTTCATCAAAGCACCTGTTGGCAGACATTTTCGTAACGTCTAGTCTTATTGCAGCTTTTGATGCAGTAACATTTTCCCATTTTTCATATATTGCAACCAATATAACTTTTTGTGTTAAAAATGAAATTAAATGAACCGGAGAAATTTTCCTTTCATTCTCATTGGACAGCAAATATCCGATAAAAGGCAAGTACACCTGCTTATCTTTCAGTACAAAGGGAATTCCCTCTTCCAATAATTTTTCTTTAATATAAAATGATGTAGAATCAAAAAAAATGGCGCAATTAAGACCTGCTGCCTTTTCAATTTTAATCCAATCCTTTCTAAGCGCTGCCAAGCCAACATCTGCCTTAGGCTGAATTGCTATCCATGGTAAACCGTTTGTTTCAACCTTATAAAAAGTGTATCTTCCACGAAAGGCCAGGGGCAGCTTCTCATTCAAATATTCAGTTTCTTCTATTATCACATTTTGACGCAATGTTTTTTCTAAAAAGCTCTTCATATATTCACCATTTTTAAAAATGTAACTCTTTTTATGTTACATTTTTAAAATAGCATATTTTTAATGCACATTCAATATTTAATGATAAGATAGTCGACCGATATCAATTATTTTGATATTTTCAATTTAAAATACCCCAATCACATAATCATAACTATAGGTATGCACATACAACCGACCATCCTTCTCTGCCATGAGGTCAGGCATCTTTTTCAGGGGCAGGCGTTCGATCACTTCTCCGGTGTTTTTATCCAGCTGGTATAGGTAATCATCCTCTGCGGTAAAGCCATAGCCGCAGAAGATCACATCTCCTTTTACGAGGAAGTTCATGCTGTTGTAGGTCTGGTCGGCGCTCCGCCACAGCAGCTTCTCATTTTCCAAATCGTATGCAAACATAAAACAGGTGTCCGGCTGGGCATAACCGTTCATTACCGAAGCCCCGTAGAAGATCCCGTTCTCAAGGCGGGCGTTGTTGCCGTTGACGTACCATTTGTCTGTGGGGTATTTCAGTACATACAGGCAGTTCTCGCCGTCAAAAATACTGAGTTTCCCATCGTCCCACTGGTAGGTGTAGTTCTCGTCATAGAAGCAGTCCCAGCTCTCTCCGATCATGGGGAGGGAAACATCCTCGGCTGCATCATACCACTCATACGCCATGGTGACATTGTTGTTCGTCTCGGACAGAATTTTCAGGGAATAAGGCTGTGCGGGTGTCCCCTCAGGGTGAAATTCCGCGATTCCGGTGAAATCTATGGAGATTTCTTTGGGAGCAGCCGAGGCTTCCTGTGACGAATTCTCCGCGGAAACACCGGAAGATTCTGATACAGTTGCCATGGCATCCTCTGTGGAAGGAACCGTAGTACCCATGGCGTTCTCCGCAGTCTCTGCGCCTGTGGCAGACTGGCTCTCCTGCGCTGCACTCTCTGTCACTGCCGTCCCTCCGGCACCGCATCCCGTCAACAGACAGGCAGTCAGCGCCAATGCTGTTAATTTATATTGTTTTTTCATAATGTCTCCTTCTGTCACTTATCCACTCAGGTTCTCAATTTTCCATCAATAATACGCTCTTCTACTCCTGCTGTCCATCAAAAGTTGCTGCTGTCAGCTGTTTCTCGGTGATGACTGTGACTTTCCCCTGGTATACCGTGAACCAGTAGAGGGTCCCCTGGGCGGTGTCTGCATACTGCCAGATCTCCCAGGGATTATCTCCCGCGGGGGTGAGCAGCGTCAGCGTGCCGCCGGCACCGGTAACGATCTGCTGTACTTCCTCCAGAGTAGTCTTGTCCACAGTAAATCTTTCATCGCGGCTGCTGCCGGTCTGGATCGTAAGTGCGCTCAGTCCACCTGTTTCATCAAAATAGCAACGATATCTACTGTCTTCGATATTGATTCCGTCGTCTTCTCCGCCAAGGAAAAATTGCAGTCCCGCATGCGTGCACAGCGACCGGACATCTTCCCTGGACATTCCCCAGGTAAATTCCGCCAGGATCTCTCTATTATACTCCGTGGAGTAAACAACCGCCCGCACCGGCACGAAACCAAAAGACGCCCGGTGGGATACCGCCTGATTCAGATCCCCGTCCACTACTGTCGTCACAGAATCTTTGCCCAGATTCTCCCCGGCTGCCAATAAGGTTCCGTCCTGCAGCAGCGCAAAGTTATCAAAAGTATACGAATGCACTGCCCAGCTAAAGTTCTCCAGTTCCGTATCGATTCCGTCGTCGTTTTGCCGGATTGCCTCCAGCCATACCATGCTGGCATTTTCCAGCACCTTCTCCGGTGCCCAGACAAAGTCATGGACATTCTTACTCTTCGCGACACCGCATTGTCCGAAGATGTTCAGTCCCCACATGTATAAGTCGCCGGTCTCCGTGATCGCTGCACCGTTCCATGCGCTGATATCCACATAGACACAGTTCTCCAATACCTTATGGGGCTCCAGGAACATCATTTTCACCGGATTGACTGAGTTCTCTTCCACCGTCCAGTAGGCATCGTAATCACTGCCATAGGTGCTGGTCGTCGTCCGCATCTGTCCCCACCAGTAGACGCTTCCGTCCTCCTGTAATGCAACGATGGCTTCTCTGCCGGCTCTGGCATATCTCACATTTTCCATCAGCAGCACCGGTGTGCACACACGGTCATTATCATCATCGCTGTACACCTGTTTCACAGAGTCTTTCCCTAACAGGAGTCCTGCCATATTCAGCCCCATTCCGTATAGCTTTCCATCGTCCGTCAGATAGATGCAGAAATTGTTATTCAGGTTAGCGTCCACAGAGACCACATGCTCCGCGATCCGAACCGCATCCATTTTCCCCAGGTCCAGATCCGTCTCGTAGCTGCCGTTTCCCAGCTGTCCGTTTTGATTATAACCGCTGCCCCAGAGGACACCGTCTGCATCAATATAATAATGATTCCATGCCGTGGCACGGTCGATGATATACTGCTCCTCGATCCGAAGCGGGCTGCTCACCTGCAGATCCTCCGCCCGGCGGATATAGAATGTCGGCAGATCCTTTTCTTCCTCCGCATCACTCTCCGCCGTTACATTCTCCGTGGTGTCTGCCGTATCCCCTGCGGCTTCCGTATCCTGTACTGTCACTACACTACGCTGCGTCAACAATATCAGTGCCACCACGATACACAGCTCCACCGCCAATGCCGCAAGCTTCCCTGCGGTCTTGCGGCATTTTAAAATATGCCGGATCCTGCCCTTGATGTCGCCTTCATCGAAACACACCGGTGCCGCAAATACTCTGCGCGCAGTTGTATCCGTTGCCATAGCCAACAGCACTTCGGCATATTCCTGTCTGTCCTCCCGCTCGAGATGCTCCGTCACCGCCTCATCGCAGGCTTTTTCCATATCACAGCACAGCAGGTAATACGCCAGCCAGACCACCGGGTTCACCCAATGCACGATGCTGATCAGATATGCCAGTATTTTCCACAGATAATCCAGACGGCGCAGGTGGATCCTCTCATGCTGCAGCACGCAGTCATAGAATTCCGGATTCATCTCCACTGGCAGATAGATCTGCGGTCGCAGGATCCCGAATACCATCGGTGTGCGGATCCCGTCCACGTAACGTACGCCCTCCTCTCCGGGGAGGCATTCCGCCAGACGGCGTTTCATTCTTATATACGAAAAAATAAAATACGCGAGAAAGCAGGGGATTCCTACCAGCCACAGACATCTGATTGCAAATGTCACCCGCAAAAAGGCTGCCGATGTGAAAAGCGCAGCTGCTGTGCCGGTGGACTGTACATCCGGTACCGGAAGTGCGCTCGATTCCGATCTGCGATTCGTACTCTGTTCTATCGTTGCATCCGTTCCTACAGTTGTCTGTCCATGCACAGCATTATTCTCCGGCAGAGTACTCTGCTCTGTCATAGTGCCCTGCTCCGGTAAGGTATTCTGCCCCGGCACAATGCTCGTTCCCAGTCCCGTTACCACCGTCGGTCCGTCCGCACTCACCGCCACTACCATCGACTCCGGCTGCGCCCGCCAAAATCCATGCGCATTCTCGATCTTCCAGGGAAATATGAGATAAAAAAAGGCAATTCCCCACAGTAGCACACAATACCGGTAGGATATCCGCAATCCCCGGAATACCATCCGCAGAAGCAGCACGATCCCTATGATAATACTTCCCTGAAGACTCATTCTGACCAGTATCTGCATCATTGCCATTACTGTCATTCCTTTGCTCCCCCATTATTTTCGATGATTTTCTTCAGCTCCTTGATCTCTTTCTTAGACAGCTTTTTCCGGGAAGTAAATGCCGCTACGAAATCTGGCAGAGATCCTGCGAAAGATTCCTCAATGATCTCCTCGCTCTGTCTCGCCTGGAACATCTGCTTTGACAGCAGCGAAGTAACGACACCGTTCTCACTGATAAATATCCCCTTCTGGCAGAGGCGCCGCAGGACCGTATAGGTCGTGGATTTCTTCCAGTTTAACTCCTGCTCGCACAGCTTCACCAGTTCCCCGGATGAGACCGGCTCATGCTCCCAGATGATCTCGGCAAACCGCATCTCAACAGCACCCATGGTATATTCCGACATTGCAATTCCTCCCTTTTTTGTTCTCTCTGTATCTATGATGTCTTATAACGCAAAATGGTTTACAAGTTGTAACACTTTTATGTTACATCATGTAAACCATTTCTGTCAATGCCTATTCTTTATCTGCTAAGGTAAAAGTTTCTCTTATACTGGAAACTTTTTTTATTTTTATCAATTGTTTCCAGTATAAGTTTTATCACCCACCATATGGCATCAAGTCATTAAAAGTCGCCCAAGCCTCCTCGGCAGTGTAATCCGCCAGCTTAAGCCATCCGGTGACACCATTCTCGGTCTCCACGCAGAGCCACTGTCTGCTGCCATCCAGGTACCGCAGATAGACTCCGTGATCTGCGTTGACGGTAAAGCGCTCGCTGCCGGCATCCGGAGTCCGGCAGACTTCCAGATCCTTATTGAGCCAGTGCAGGGTCGACTGCTCCGGCAGATCATAGCGGTCTGCGGGAATCTCCGCCAGTCTTCCGTCACTTCCGATCCGGTACACAATCCGCAGATTTTCCTTCTGTAACGTATAATCATAGGGCTGGTTGGTGATGATCTGGCCGTTTTCCACCCAGATCTCCCGAATATCCTGCGCGAAGCTTCCTACCTCCTGTAATTCCCTGTTCTCATAGCTGAACAGGAAACTCTCGCACTGTCCGAACTCGTCCCTACGCATCAGTGCCAGCAATATCTGTCTGCCATCAGGAGTGAAGGCGTAAATGCTGTTTCCCAGATTCTGTGCCGTCCGCGTCTCGCCTCGCATGGTATTCACCGCAAATATATATTGATCCAACGGCGAATGATCCACTTCGTTTACTGCCTGTGCCATTCTCGAACGCAACAGAAGCTTCTCTGCGGTTCCGTCTCCGTCCAAATCCAACAGGGCATAAGTCTCCTGCTCCGCTCGCTCAGACAGATCGAATACGACTCCCACATTCGTCATAATATCCTGTCTCTGTGCTACTGCATAAGCATCCGCTTCCTCTGTCGTCAGATCTGCCGCCACCTTCCCGTTCCAGACCGGCTGGCTGGACAGAAGCGGAAGTTTCATCTGGGCGGTTCCGCTGCTCTGACTCAGGATCCAATAACCGTCTTCCGCAGTAAGCATGTCTGCGGAGAAATCCTGCGCCTCCGACGGCAGCTTCCAGTCCGTGACCCCGTTTTCTCCGGTCTGTCCCGAAGTATCATATTCCCGGATCGTGTCGATCCAGATGTCCAGATCTCCATCCTGATAATCAGAAGCTGCAAAATAGTACAATCGGACGCTATCCTGTTGCTTCAGATAAGCCATCTCCTGTCTATAACTGTCAGACGTATAATATTTTACCATATTTTGGTAAACCGTGGAACGTCCCTCTGCCGCACATCCCGGCGCTATATATCCCGGAACCATACAATTTAGTCCGGCGTCGTCCCCGGTGGCCGCATAAATACCGTAGCTGGAGACCTGATAAGTAGCAGCAACATCCGCAAAAGATCCGGGGGATACCTTTACATACACCCATTTTTTCGACAGTTCTGCCACGGTAGCCCAATCTTCATCCCTGGGTCCGTATTCCGCATAGACCACTCTGGCCTGATTTTCTCCGTCCAGAGGACCGGTAGAATGCCGGCCTTTACTGTCGATGTCTCCCAGGGAGAGCATCCAGATCTGACTGCTCTCCTCCGCAAATACCATGGGAATATCGATACTGGATCCATCAGCGAAAATATAATGTACGTTTGCCACAGAGCCTTCGCCGGGTCTTGTGGAATCTTTTTGGAAAAATAAATACTGCCTCCCGGCTTCATAGAGCAGTTCCGTCATTTCCCCGCTGCCACCCTGTAGATTCAGCAGAGCTTCCGCAGCCTTCACCGGATCCCTGTAGGTCTCATGGGCAGCGGCATCTCCGTCTAAAATCCGCCGGTGCAGCTTCCTGGCCGCGACACCATCGTAGCCAAGATACTGGATGCCGTCCTGTCTGGCAAAAGACCGGGTATCCTCCAAGGCAGCCACATCAAACAGGGCACTGAACTCTTCCCTGCTGTGGATACCCTGCTCAAATACCGTCAGCCATTCCGTTTTGGCAACCTCATAGTCCACTTCACCCGCCGTTAAATCCCCTTCCGCTGTTTCATCCGACGTTCCTGTCATGTCTGTCGCTTCTGTCGCATCCGCCCCAGCTTCTGTATCATTATCCGCATTTACCACATCCGTTTCGCCACCGGGATTGCTGCACAGGCATACCACCAATATCACAAGCACCGCCACCGCACCAATCAGCATCCAGAACGGCGGCTTGCGGTAATCCAGCACATGACGGATACGGTTCTTCACATGATCCTCACCAAAAGAAAGCAGTGCGCAGATGGAACCGCCCCGATAGCGTTTCCATTCCCCGCCGGAAGCCTCTTCCAGAAGCGTATAGGAATAGATTTTCTTGCTCTCCTCCCCGAGGAGCTTCACCACTTTTTCATCACAGGACATCT